>FWPU01000396.1_pt1 | contig 140476 bp, 127 predicted proteins | sample 2228361 | NCBI WGS metagenome assembly FWPU01 (sample SAMEA103939777, study PRJEB20133) | metagenome | reverse complement strand
GTGACTGGGCTGCCTTACCCGCCCGGCAAGAATGTCTTGGGGAGCGTTGATGACTCATCTGGCTCTACTATACAAACCTTGCAACAGAGCATATACGAACCGCAAAGCGGCCCCTAAACCTCGCGCACCGGCTGGCCCCTGACCAGGGCATAGGCGTAGCCATCGGCTAAGGCCTTTAGGGAGGCCTCGAGGTTGTTCTTGCTGGCCCCTACCGTGCTCCAACGCTCGTTGCCCCGGGCCATCTCGATCATCACCCGCACCCCTGAGGCCGTTCCTGCTTCCTGACCCGCCAGAATGCGCACCTTGTAGTCGGAAAGCTCGATCTCGGCGATCTCGGGGTAAAAAGGCTCAATGGCCTTGCGGAAGGCCTTGTCTAGAGCCGAGACCGGGCCGTACTGGCTCTCGGCGGCGGTGTGTTGCAAGGTTTCGCCCACCCGCACCCGCACCGTGGCCTCGGCCCAGGTGGGGGTCTCGGGGTTGTCGTCGTTCACGTGCACGAAAACCGTGAAGCCCTCCAGGCGGAAGGGCATAGCCCCACCCCGCAGCCGGTGGGCCAGGAGGTAAAAGCTGGCCTCGGCCCCCTCGAAGGCGTAGCCGGCGTGCTCGAGCTGCTTGACCTCCTCCAGTAAAGCTCCGGCGGCCTCCTTGGGCATCTCTACCCCGGCCTCGGCCAGCTTGGCGAGCAGGTTACTGCGGCCCGAAAGGTCGGAGACCAAAACCCGTCGCCGGTTGCCCACCGCCTCGGGCGGCACGTGTTCGTAGGTACGGGCATCCTTGAGCACCGCCGAGACGTGGATGCCCCCCTTGTGGGCAAAGGCCGCATCCCCCACGTAGGGGGCCCGGATGTTGGGGGCCAGGTTGGCCCGCTCATCCACGAACAGCGAGACCTGGCGCAGTTCGGTGAGCTTCTCCCGGCTGATGCCTTCTAGCTCTAGGCCGTACTTCAGCATTAGGTTGGGAATGGCGCTGGTAAGGTTGAGGTTGCCGCAGCGCTCGCCGTAGCCATTAATGGTGCCTTGGACATGGGTGGCCCCGGCCCGCACCGCGGCCAGGGCGTTGGCCACCGCCAGCTCCCCGTCGTTGTGGGGGTGGATGCCGATGCGAACCCCGGGAAAAGCCTCCACTACGGCGCGAGTGATCTCGGCCACCTCCTCGGGCAGGCTGCCCCCATTGGTGTCGCACAGGCACAGGGTATCGGCCCCACCCCGCACCGCGGCCTCGAGCGTCGCCAGGGCATAGGCCGGGTTGGCCTTGTAGCCGTCAAAGAAGTGCTCCGCGTCGTGGATGACCCGCCGGCCCTGCGCCACCAAGTAGCGGGCGGTCTCCTCGATCATGGAGAGGTTTTCCTCAAGGGAGACCTCGAGGGCCTCAGTCACGTGAAAATCCCAGCTCTTGGCCACCACCGTCACCACCGGGGTACCGGCCACCAGCATGGCCTGCACCGAGGCGTCCTCCTCGGGACGCACCCCCTTACGCCGGGTCGCGCCAAAGGCCACCAGCCGGGTCTGGCCCAGGCTCACCCCCTGCATACGGGCGAAGAACTCAGCATCCTTGGGGTTAGAGCCGGGCCAGCCCCCCTCAATGAGGGGAATCCCGAAGGCCGCCAAGCGTTTGGCAATGGCGATCTTGTCGTCGGAGGAGAGGTGGACCGCCTCCCCTTGGGTACCGTCGCGCAAGGTGGTGTCGAGAATTTCGATCAAGGCCTGAAACCTCCCCTACTGCCCCAGCCCCGAGCGGTGCACCTCTTCCAGCGACATGGGGTGGCGTGCTGCCTGGCCTGCGGCCAGCTTGTTGGCCGCATCGAGGTAGGCGCGGGCCGAGGCCTCGATGATGTCGGGCGAGATGCCGTGGCCAGTGGCCTGTACCTCCCCCAGTTTGAGCTTGACCGTCACCTCGCCCAAGGCTTCGGTGCTGCCGGTGACCGATTCCACCCGGTAGAGCTCGAGTTCCGGCTTCAGCCCGATGGCCTCGGAAATGGCTTTGTATACTGCATCCACTGGCCCATCGCCGATAGCCGTGGTGGTGACCATCCCCTTGGGGGTCTCCAGGCTGACCGTGGCGGTGGGCAGCATGCCATAGCCGGAGAAAAACTGCAGGCGCTCGAGCCTGAAGAGGTGAGGGGTGGTTACCGACTCGCTTTCCACCAAAGCCCGCAGCTCCTCGGTTTCGATGGGGCCTTTGCGCTCCACGATCTCGCGGAAGCGGGTAAAGATGGCCCCCACCTGGGCCTCGTCCAGCTTGTAGCCCAGGTCGGCCAAGGCCTTTTTGACCGCAGCCCGCCCGGAGTGCTTGCCCAGCACCAACACCGCCGCCTGGCGCCCTACCAGCTCGGCATTCATAATCTCGTAGGTTTCCTTGTTCTTGATCACCCCATCCTGGTGAATACCCGACTCGTGAGCAAAGGCGTTATCGCCCACAATGGCCTTGTTGGGCTGCACCACCATGCCGGTATACCGCGAGACCATGCGGCTCATACGGTAAAGCTCACGGGTATTGATGCGGGTGTGGGCCTGGTAATGGTCGCGCCGCACGTACAAGGCCATCACCACCTCTTCCAGCGCGGTATTGCCGGCTCGCTCCCCGATACCGTTGATGGTGCACTCGATCTGGGTCGCCCCGTTCTCCACCGCAGCCAAGCTGTTGGCCGTAGCCAGGCCCAGATCGTCGTGGCAGTGGGCCGAGATATGCACCGCCCGCCCACGCACCACCTCCTTGTGGATGCGCCCAATCAAAGCCCCGTACTCCGGAGGGGTGCCGTAGCCGGTGGTGTCGGGGATGTTGATGGTGGTAGCTCCGGCGTTGATGGCGGTGTCGTAAAGCCTCATTACAAAGTCGAAGTCGGCCCGCATCACGTCCTGGGCGCTAAACTCCACATCGTCCACAAACTGCCGGGCATAGCGCACCATCTGGTCGGAAAGCTCCAGAATCTCCTCGGGGGTCTTGCGCAACATATACTCCAGGTGCACCCTCGAGGCGCTGGTAAACACGTGGATGCGCGGCTTCTCCGCTTTCTCCAGGGCAGCCGCGGCCCGCTCGATGTCCAGCTTGTGGGTACGGGCCAGGGCACAGATAACCGGCCCTTTGACCTCCTGCGCGATACGGGATACGCACTCAAACTCGCTGGCCCCGTTTACGGGAAAGCCCGCCTCAATGATATCCACATTCAAGCGGGCCAGGCCGTGGGCGATCTCCAGCTTCTGCTGCAAAGAGAGGGCCACCCCGGGGCTTTGCTCGCCATCGCGCAGGGTGGTATCGAAAATCCGGATATGCCGCATACGAACCTCCTCTAGCCTTGGGAAACCTCTTCCTTGCTAAAGCGCGAGCGCAAGAAAGGCATCATGGCCCGGAGCTTGGGGCCGATCTGCTCGATGGGGTGGTCCTTCCAGTAGTTACGGTTGGCGTTTAGGGTAGGCTGGCCCACCAGGTTTTCCAGCATCCACTCGCGGGCAAACTCGCCCTGCTGAATCTGGCGCAACACCTCGCGCATACGGGCCTTGGTGGCCTCACGGTCAATCACCATAGGCCCCCGGGTGTAGTCGCCGTACTCCGCCGTGTTGGAGATGGAATAGCGCATCCCGGCAAAGCCCGATTCGTAGATTAGGTCCACAATCAGCTTGACTTCGTGCAGGCATTCAAAGTAGGCCATCTCAGGGGGGTAACCCGCCTCCACCAGGGTCTCAAAGCCCGCGGCGATAAGCTGGGTCAGGCCCCCACACAGCACGGTCTGCTCACCAAAAAGGTCGGTCTCGGTCTCGTCTTTGAAGGTGGTGGCAATCACCCCCGCCCGGGTGCCCCCATTGGCCTTGGCGTAGGCCAGCGCGGTGGGGAAGGCCGAGCCGGAGGCGTCCTGGTGCACGGCCACCAGTGAGGGCACCCCCGAGCCTTTTTCGTACTCCGAACGCACCAGGTGGCCCGGCCCTTTGGGGGCTACCATGAAAACGTCCAGGTCGCGCCGGGGTTTGATCTGGCCGAAGTGGATGTTGAAACCGTGGGCAAAGGCCAAAGCGGCCCCTTCCTTGAGGTTGGGCTCGATCTCGGCCCGGTATACCGCCCCTTGGGTTTCGTCCGGCAGCAGTACCATCACTACATCGGCCCTGCGCACCGCCTCGGCCACCGGCAGTACCTCGAGCCCAGCCTTGCGGGCTTTTTCCTCGTTGCGGCTGCCGGGGCGCAGCCCAACCACCACCCGGATGCCCGAGTCGCGCAGGTTTAGCGCGTGGGCGTGGCCTTGCGAGCCAAAGCCGAGAATGGCCACGGTCTTGTCCTTGATGAAGCCGATGTCCGCGTCTTGGTCGTAGTAAATCTTCATCTTTTACACCTCGTACTGTGGGCCGGCCTTGGCCCTAAACCATAAAGCGGGCCGAAACCCGCTGCTAGACCGCCTTTTTCTCCCGTACCCGAAGTACCTGCTCACCCCGCGACATCCCTACCGCCCCGGTGCGCATGACCTCGAGCAGACCATAGGGCCGCAGGGCCTCCACAAAGTTGCTCACCTTCTGGGAATCGCCGGTGAGCTCAAAGATGATGGAGCGCTTGGCCACATCCACGATGCGGGCCCGGAAGGCCTCGGCGATGTCCTTGACCTCGAGGCGCTCCTCAATGCCCGCCACGCTAACCTTCACCAAGGCCAGCTCCCGCTCCACGTGAGGCTCGGCATGGTCGGTGACCTTGATAACCTCGATCAGGCGGTTGAGCTGCTTTTCCACCTGCTCTAAAACCGCATCATCGCCCGAGACCACCAGCGAGATGCGCGAAAGCCCCGGCTGGTGGGTACGCCCTACCGCCAGCGACTCGATGTTGAAGCCCCGGCGGGCAATTAGCCCCGCCACCCGTTGCAAAACGCCGGGGTTATCCTGTACCAGCACGGAAACCAGATGCCGCATACCCGACTCCTAGTCGCCCGCCACAGCCTCGCGCGGGTTCTCGATGATCATGTCTTCCGCCGCACCACCCGCCGGAATCATAGGGAAGACCCCTTCTTCGTGGTAGACCCGGGCCTCTAAAAGCACCGGGCCGGGGTAGGCCAGCACCTCCTTCACCGCTTCCTGGAGCTGGGCTTTGTCGGTGAGGGTGAGGCCTTTGATGCCGTAGGCCTCAGCCAGCTTAGCAAAATCGGGGTTGGAATCCGCCAGGTAGACCTCGCTGTAGCGCCGGGCGTGGAACAGGTCCTGCCACTGGCGCACCATCCCCAAAAAGCCATTGTTCAACACCACGATCTTCACATTCAGATTGAGCTTTTTCAGGGTGGCCAGCTCCTGTAGGGTCATCTGGAAGCTGCCGTCCCCATCGAAATCAATCACCAGCTCGCCGGGCCGGGCCAGCGCCGCCCCGATGGCAAAGGGTAAGCCCACCCCCATGGTGCCCAGCCCGCCGGAGTTGATCCAGGAGCGGGGCCGGTCGAACTTGAAGAACTGAGCGGCGAACATCTGGTGCTGGCCCACCCCCGAGGTCACGATGGCCTGGCCCTGGGTGGCCTCCCAGAAGGCCTGGATCACCTCCTGGCTTTGCAGGTAAGGCTTGGGCTTCCAGGTGAAGGGGTGCTTGGTCTTCCACTCCTCGAGCTGGGCCCACCACTTACCGATAGACAACTTCTGCGCTCCCTTGGCCAGCTCACCCGCCACCCACTTGGCATCGCCCACCACCGGGATGTGGGTCTTGACGAGCTTGCCGATCTCAGCGGGATCGATGTCCACGTGAATGATGGTGTGGGCATGAGGGGCAAAGCGGGAAATTTTGCCGGTCACCCGGTCGTCAAAGCGCAGTCCGATGGCCAGGATGGTATCGGCGTGGTGGATGGCCCGGTTGGCGGCAACCGAACCGTGCATCCCTGGCATGCCCAGGCACTGGGGATGGGTTCCGGGGAAGGCCCCCAGGCCCATCAGGGTGGTGATAACCGGAATCCCGCTGCGCTCGGCCAGGGCGAAAATCTCGGCTGCGGCGTGCTGGGCCCCGCCCCCCACCATCATCACCGGCCTTTCCGCCTTCTTCAGGGCCTCGAGGGCCCGTTCAATCTGGCGGGGGTGGCCTCGGTAGGTGGGTTTGTAGCCGGGTAGGTCTATCTCTACCTCGAAACTACCGGTGAACTCAGCGAGCTGTACATCCTTAGGGAAATCGATCAACACCGGCCCAGGCCGACCGGTAGAGGCGATGTAGAAGGCCTCGGCAATCACCCGGGGAATGTCGTTGACGTTGCGCACCTGGTAGTTGTGCTTGGTCACCGGCTGGGTGATGCCCACCACATCGGCTTCCTGGAAGGCATCTGTGCCAATGAGGTGCTGGGGCACGTTGCCGGTAATGGCCACCACCGGGGTGGAGTCCATCAGGGCATCCTGCAGCCCGGTAACCAGGTTCAAGGCCCCCGGCCCTGAGGTGGCCATGCAAACCCCCACCCGGCCTGAGGCCCGGGCATAGCCGGTGGCCGCGTGCACCCCTCCTTGCTCATGCCGCACCAGGACGTGCCGGATGGGTGAGTCGTAGAGGGCGTCGTAGGTGGGCATAATGGTCCCCCCCGGGTGGCCAAAAATGACCTCCACCCCCTGCCTTTCCAAGGCTTTGAGTATGGCTGCCGCTCCGTTCATGCTCTGTCCTCCAAAGAAGCGCCCCCCGTGGGTTCGGGGGGCTTTAGATGCGCTATTGGCCGCTTGCTACACCAAATCCCCCGTAGGCCTAATTACTAGGCCTACAACGGCTAGGATTAGGTGGCTGGGCAGAAGCATCTTGGAGTAGAGCTTACAGGTGTTTGGTATACCGTGTCAAGGCTCATTTGATCTCGAGGCCCGCCCAATGCTCCAACAACTGGGCCACCGCGGTATGATCCACCCCGGCATCGCCCACCTCGCGCTTGGCCACCTGGAAAAACTCCCGTACCAAGCGCAGCATGGGCGCCGGGGTTCCGGCGGCCTCGAGCACCCCCGCACAGATGTTGAGGTCTTTGGCGAGCAAGCCCAGGGCGAAGGTATTGGGAAACTCGCGCGAGAGCACCCGCTGGCCGAACAGGTTTTCGCTCACGTTTGAGCGACCCGAAGAGGCGTTGATGGCCTCGAGGGCCAGCCGCGCATCCACACCTTGCTGCACCAGAGCCAGCATCCCCTCGCTCAAAGCCCACAGATTAACCGCCAACAACGCATTGTTGACCGCCTTGACCGCATGTCCGGAGCCTAACGGCCCCACGTGCACGATCTTGGCTGCGTAGGTCTCCATTAACGGTCTGGCTCGGGCAAAGTCAGCCTCTGTTCCGCCAACCATCACCGTGGCCCGGCCCTGTTGGGCCCCGGCCACCCCTCCCGATAGACAGGCATCCAGATAAGAAACCCCCTTCTCCTGGAGCATAGCCGCGGTGGCTCGAGCCAAGGCTGGCTCACCGGAGGTGTGATCTACCCAGAGGGTTCCCGGGCGCAGGTAGGGCAACAGGGTACGGGCTAGGTCGTCCACTTCCCGCGAGGTGGGCAGACAGGTGAACAAGACCTCGGCCTGGGCCACCTGGGGTAGCTCCACGGCCCTCGAGCCGAATTCCTCGGCATGGGCCTGAGCCTTGGCAAAGGTACGGTTCCAGACCAGGGTCTCGTATCTTCGGGCCAGATGCCCGGCCAGGGGATACCCCATGGCCCCTAAACCGATGAAGGCTGCTTTCATGCCGGCTCCCTGCACTGCATTAGCCTAAATGTAGGCACACAAGACAACAAAAACCCCACGGTGATCAGGTAGCATTCATCTAGCTTTAGCGCACTTTTGCTTTCAAGGTCAGTTAGACACCCCTCTCTGGCTAAAACGTAGCCTTATTTTCACAGAAGGCGTTTTAGCGGAGCAGGCTCGAGAGAAACAAACTCACCACTAGGGTTCCCACAAAAGCCGCCGCCAGGGTAATCCATATCTTGCTGCTCTCACGCAGGTTCATGCTCGACTGCACGGCCAGGTAGGCAAAGTACACGTTCACCGCCAAAGCCACAAGTACGAGCAAAGGAATCAAAAAAATGCCGATCAGGGTGATAAGCAGTAGCAGACTTAGTGCTGCAAACAGTACGTTGATAGGAGCCCAGAATAGGGCAAAGGAGTAGGCCACCTGGTCAAATGAGCCGGTACCCCCTTGGCTCTTTCCTACATAAAAAACCAGGTATGTGAATACCAGGAAGCCCGCTACCGTAACGACGATACCGCTCAAAAAACCACCCAGGCCCCCGCCCAGGCCCAAAAGACCGGTAAGGGCAGCGGCTACCACCACATAGGTCAGGGCCTCGCGCAGGGTACCTTTATTCTCGAACTGCTCGAAGGTCGCCACGCTGGGCTTGCTCAGTACCTGGATACTCTGGTTGAGCATACTCGTGAGCGTATCGACGATGGATGTCGGGCTATTCATAGTAAACCTCCTGTACAAGGCGATACGCTCCCAGTTTACTACCATACCTCACCCCAGCGTCACCGTCCTGGCCTGCAAGCGGAGTGGGAAATGGAAGCCATCGAAAGGGGTATGCCTATCGGCTAGGGGACAAAAAAATGCCGCCTGTGAAGGCGGCATGGATCTGGGAGTGCCTACTCCCGGTCGGCCACCACCTGCACCTTGAGGGTCATGGGTACTTCGGGGTGGGGCTTGTAGACCAGGGTGTACTCACCCAGGTCCTTGATGGGCTTTTCCAAGGCCAGGCGCTTGGGGTCGATGGTGATCTGGTGTTCGGCCTCGAGGGCTGCGGCAATCTCGCGGCTGGTGACCGAGCCGTAGATTTTCTGCTCGCCGGCCCGCACCTTGAGAACCAGGGTGATGGCCTCCAGCAATTCCTTCAGGCGCTCGGCCTCAGCCTTGCGCTCAGCGGCCTTTTTGGCCTGGGCGCGAATCTTGGCCTCGAGGGTCTTGAGGTTGCTCTCGGTGGCCAAAGCGGCCAATCCCCGCGGCAACAAGTAGTTACGAGCGTAGCCCGGTTTTACATTGACCACCGCGCCCACGTCGCCCAGGTTTTCCATAGGTTCAAGCAGGATGACCTTCATCTTCCACTCCTCCTACTTGCGAACCAGCTTCTCGACGAAGGGCAGCAAGCCCATGTTGCGGGCGCGTTTGATGGTACGGGCCAGCTTGCGCTGCTCTTGGGCGGTAAGCCCGGTCCGGCGACGTGGCAGAATCTTGCCGGTCTCGGACAGGAAGCGCTTGAGGATATCCACTGCCTTCACATCGTTGAGGTCAAAAGGCCCCACGCTGGCAGCAACTTTAGGTTTGCGGCCCCGGCGCATGCCCCGCTCCGGGCGCTCGCTCTTGGCACTACGGTTGGACATCTTCTTGGTGCTCAAAACGGTAAATCCTCCTCAGGTGGGAAATCGTCTTCCAAGCCTTCATCAATGTCTACCTTGCCCGCACGGCCTTTGTCTGCCAAAGCAGCACTTTGGGAACTGGTTCCACCTGAATTCTGTCCAGTTCCACGGGCAAGTCGCTCTAGACGGGAAAGCTCTACACGGGTGGTGTAGCGCCTTGTGCCGTCCTGAGCCGTCCAGGAGTCGTTCACCAAGCGTCCCATTAAGAACGCTCCGTCCCCTTTCTTGAGTTCTGCCGCGAACTCGGCCAGCTCACGCCAGGCCTGTGCCTCGATGTAGTGCACCCTTTCTTGCTCACCCCCCTGGCGGGTCGTGATTTTCTCATTCACCGCGATGGCAAGGCGGGTCACAGCAGTCCCCTGGGGGGTGTAGCGCAGCTCGGGGTCGCGGGTCAGGTTGCCCACCAGCATGACCTGGTTGAGCCCTTCCTTGAGGCGTTCCTGCCCCCGAGCATCGGTAACGGTCACCTGGCCCCGCTTGCCTTCCAAGCTGACCACCTCTATACGGTCGGCGCGGATCTCCAAGGCACTGCGCTTCTGGCCCTCCTGCTCCCAGGCACGGTACTCCAGCCTTCCGTCTATGAAAAGCGCCATACCCGCTTTGAGGGTGTCGCCCCAGAACTCCGCACTCTTGCCCAAGAGCTTGACCCGGTGGTACCAGGCTGGTTCGCGGGTCTGGCCTTGCTCATCGGTTACCAGGTCGTTGCCTGCCAGGTTGAGTTCCATCACGGCTAGCCCACCTGCCGTGTAACGCAGTTCAGGGTCTTGGGTTAGGGTGCCTACGAGGGTTACGCGGTTGAGGCCTCGAGCCATATCTTCATCCTTTTCCGTTACGGTCCTTGGTCTTGCACGCTTTTTCTGTTTCGGCTTACTTGTTCTGGGCTCTAGCCTCAGAACTCAGGGCGTTCAGCTCGCTTTCTTCTTCTTGTTCAAGCTGTTTCGCCACTCGGGACGGTCGCGCAGGATGGTTACCCGACGCACGTGGTCGCGCAGGCGTATCTCACGCTGCAGCGCGGCATTGTTCTCGCCGGCCATCTCCACAGTATAAAAGACCACGTTTCCCTCGGGGTCTTTCTGGATGGGATAGGCCAGGCGGCGGTTCCCCCAGTCCTCGATGTTCTTAATCTGGGCCCCATAGCGCTCAAAGACAGCCTTGATGCTCTCTTTCTCCTGCGCAGCTTGGGCCCCATCAAGGTTGGGGTTGAGAATAATACCCACTTCGTACTGCGGCATACTCACCTCCTTTCGCTTTCTTTAGACTTCAAGACAAAGCGGCGCCCCTTTCAGGTGACGCAAGGCTAGAGTATACCAGAGCCAACCAAGGAAAGCCAACCCAACGAAACTAAGCGGACAAGAAACCAGCCCGCTTTTTGGGTATGATGTAGCCAATGCTCCAAAAGCCAGGCCCAAGGAAACCATAGCAAAGATGCCAAGAAAGCCCGCCCAAAAGCACTCCCCCGCCCTCTCCTTTTCCAAAAAGGAGCTGAACCGGCGGCTCAAGGAGGCCACCATGCTCAAGCAGATCGTGGCCACCTCGGGGGCACCTTTGGACCCGCTAACTGTGCTGAACGTCATCTGTAGCGAGCTAACCACAGTGGTAGGGGTGCAACATGCCGGGTTCGCCCGGCTATCGGAGGATGGGCGCTACCTGACCATTGTCTCGGAGTATGGCTCTGGGGAGGTCCGCAACAGCCACGACCGCATCTCCCTCGAGGGCAACGAGATTAGCCTGCAGGTCATGCGTGAGCGCAGGCCAGTCTCGGTATGGGACGCTCAAAACGACCCCCGGATGGGCCCCGGGCGGGAGGTGGCCAGGCGCTTTGGCGTGGTCTCGATGCTGCTGGTGCCCATCCTGGCGGGCGACCGGGTGCTAGGAACCCTGGGGCTGGACAGCTACGAACCGCGGGAGTTCAACCAGGACGAGATCGAAATCGTTATGGCGGCCTCGAGAGCCGCCGCGCCCCTGCTGGAAAACGCCCATTTATTTGAACAACTGCGCAACGAGTTGGCCGAGCGTAAGCTGGCCGAGTGGGAACTGCGCAAATCGCGTGCGCTCTACCAGGAACTGGTCAACTCGCTGGGAGGGATCGTCTGGGAGGCCGAGTTTCAAAAAGACACCCTGGTCTTCATCTTTGTCAGCCGCCAGGTCGAGCGAGTGCTGGGTTATCCGGTGGAACGCTTTCTAGGCCCGCGCGAGGAAAGCGTATGGCCCCGGGTGCTTTATCCCGTAGACTTCGAGATGGTCTCCCAGCGCCTGCGCAATCTCTCGGTAGCCCTCGAGACCACCGAAATCGAATACCGCGCTTTCGACAAAAATGGCCGCTTGCACTGGTTCCAGGATAGGGTTAGCGCTATGCAGGAACCCAACGGCAACGTGCGGCTGCGAGGCCTAATTGTGGACGTAACCGAACACAAGCGGGCGGTTCGCCTCGAGCGCGACCGTAACCTGGCCCTGGAGATGATTGCCCGCGGGGCAGAGCTCGAGGACATCCTTGCAGCCACCGTGGAGATGCTCAACGCCCAGCTTCCCGAAGCGGCCTGCGCCATTCAAATTGCCAAGGGCGAGCAGCAAAACAGCGTGGCCAGCCACGGCCTGCCTGAGGTGATTCAGCGATTTCTGCAAACTGGCCCCATCGGGCCCTTTGGACAAAATGTCCTTGAAGGCGAGGTATCCGAAGCAGAAAATCTCGACCTCAAGGAAAACCTCCCCCCCGAGATACGCCGGGCTCTGCTGGTGGCCGGTTTCCGGCATGGCCTGACCCTACCCATTCGCTGTAAAGAGGGTATCTTGGGCGCCTTGAGCGTGCTAGGCCCTACCCCCCTAGGCCCCGACAGCCGGGCCATCCAGGCTACCGCCGACCTGGCCTCCATTGCCATAGACCGCCAGGCTCTGATCGAGGAGCTGGAATACCAGGCCACCCACGATGCCCTAACCCGCCTACCCAACCGCATGCTTTATCAAGAGCGCTTGGCCCAGGCCATGACCCGGGCCCAGGAAAAAGATCGCCTGGTAGGGGTGGTCTATATCGACCTGGACAACTTCAAACAGGTCAACGATACCTTCAGTCACGCTACCGGTGATGAACTGCTGCGCAGCATTGCCCGACAGCTTAGCCTCTCGGTACGGGCCAGCGACTCGGTAGCCCGACTAGGCGGCGACGAGTTCGGCATCATTCTGGCTGACCTGCCCTCGGTGGAGATGGCCGAGCGCCTGGCCCAGAAAATTGGCCAGGAGGTCAACACTAGCGTGCGCATTGGCAACCGCGCCCTCGAGGTGACCGCTTCCATTGGCCTGGCCATCTACCCCCGCGATGGCAGCGACCCCGACACCCTCTACCGCCACGCCGACCGCGAGATGTACAAAGCCAAGGGACAGAGCAAAACCTCAAGACAAGAATAGGGGGCGAGGCGGCCTAGCCCCCGCCAGCACCCAGGCCACCTCCTGCCCCAGCAGGGCCCCTATCACGTTGCCAGTGCCACTATAGGCCCCAATCGCCCAGACCCCAGGCCGCACCTCCTCAGCAATGGGCAGGCCATCGGGCGTGTAGCCTACCGAGGCTGCCCAACGGTGGGTGATAGGAGCCTGAATACCAAGCTGGCGCAGGAGCTGCTCTAAACGACACTGGATGTCCTGGCTGGGCTCAGCCTGCAAGGTCCATTCGGCTTCCCCACCCGCGTCGCGCATCCCTCCCAGGGCAATTCGCCCATCGGGCAGTTGCTGCCAGTAGTCGTAGCCCCAACGGCGATAGACCGGTCTGGGAAAGCGGGCCTCCGTCGGCGCAGTAGCCAGCATCTGCAAACGGGCTGTACAGACCCGCCCCTTTAGCTCAGGTAGAACCCGCTCGAGGCCGCCATCCACCGCCACCAGTACCCGCTGGCAACGCACCCGGCCCCGGGGCGTCTCCACCTCCCCTGAGCGAATGCGTAGGGCTGGGGTGTGTTCGAAGAGCCGGGCACCTGCCTGCAAAGCCTGGAGGGCCAATCGTCGGCAGCGCTTCAAGGGATTGAAAGCCGCATCATCAGGCATGAGTAGCCCCTGACCCTCAGGCCCCTGGTAAGGCTCAACCGCAAACCCATCGGTCTGTAGGGCACGCCGCTGCGCCTCACAGTCCGCTAGCTCCTCCTCCGAAGCCGCGATGCGCAAAGACCCCACGGCCCGCACCTCCTGGGGAGCTTCTGCCTTCATACGGGCAATTTCTTCCAAGGTAGCCTGGTAGACCCTTCGGGCAAAGTCGCGCCCGTGTTCGGCCACGCTTTGGTGGTAAAACCTGGCCAGCCCGGCCAACAGAAAACCCCCGTTTCGCCCTGCCGCCCCTCCAGCCACGGTAGCAGCGTCAATCCCCACCACTGTTTGGCCCAAACGCAACAGCTGATGGATGGCCGCCAAACCCGAGCCCCCCAACCCCACCACGCAGACCTCGGCCTCGAGGGTTCCTTCCAACTGGGGCAGACCGGGCCAGTGGCCATCGTCCCAAACCGGGATGTTCATCATTTTTAGCATACCGGGGAAACACAAAACCGGGCCAGATAAGCCCGGTTTTCTGGTGGAGGCGAGGGGATTTGAACCCCTGACCTTGTCCTTGCAAAGGACCTGCTCTCCCGCTGAGCTACGCCCCCGCAAAAGCATTGAGAGTATAGCAATGCCCTGGACTTCCGTAAAGGGTGGGCATCCGCTATACTTCCCTTTTGGGTGTGCCGAAAGGCCCTCCGGGGTTAGGGAACGGTGCTCGGAGAAAAAGCCCCTCGGCACAAATGAGCGCCCACTCCAACCGTCCCGTTAGGAGAAAAAATGGCAACAAACATCAGCATCAAAGAACTGCTCGAAGCCGGCGTGCACTTTGGCCACGAAACCAAGCGCTGGAACCCCAAGATGAAGCGCTACATCTACGCCGAGCGCAACGGTATTTTCATCATCGATCTGCAAAAGAGCATGGTCGAGCTCGAGCGTACCTTCAAGTATGTGCAAGACCTGGCCATGCGCGGGGCCACCATCCTCTACGTGGGCACCAAGAAGCAGGCCCAGGAGATCATCCAGCTCGAGGCCGACCGGGCTGGGATGCCCTACGTCAACCAGCGCTGGCTGGGGGGCATGCTGACCAACTTCCGTACCATCACCGCCCAGGTCAACCGCCTCGCTGAGCTCGAGGCCCTCTTCGCCTCGGAGGAGATCAAGGAGCGGGTCAAATCTGAGCAGGTTCGGCTCAAACACGAACTCGAGCGGCTGCAAAAAAACCTTGGCGGCTTCCGCAAGCTACGCCGTCTGCCCGATGCCCTCTTCGTGGTAGACCCCACTAAGGAGGCCATCGCGGTTAAGGAGGCTCGCAAGCTGGGGATTCCGGTCATCGCCCTGGCCGATACCGACTCCGACCCCGACCTGTGCGACTACATTATCCCCGGCAACGACGACGCCATCCGCTCGATCCAGCTCATTGTGAGCCGCATGACCGACCTGATCGTGGAGGCTCGCGGCGGTGGACGCGAGGAAGCCTCGAGCGAAGCCCCTGCAGTGGAAGCCTAAGCAAAAGCAACCCTAAGGATTTCCTATGAACCAACTTGAACTGATTAAAAAACTACGTGAGCAGACCGGCGCAGGTGTAAGCGACGTCAAAAAAGCCCTAGAGGATGCGGGTTGGGATGCGGAAAAAGCCACCACTCTGCTGCGCGAGCGGGGTGCCTTGAAGGCAGCCAAGAAAGCCGACCGTGAGGCCAGGGAAGGTATCATCGGGGTTTACATCCACCACAACCAGCGGGTGGGGGTAATGGTGGAGCTTAACTCCGAGACCGACTTTGTTGCCCGCAACGAGGAGTTCCAGCGGCTGGCCAAAGACATCGCCATGCACATCGCCATGGCTAACCCCCGCTACGTAAGCGTCGAGGAGGTTTCCCCCGAAGACCTGGAAAAGGAAAAAACCATCTATATCCAGCAGCTTCTCAACGAGGGCAAGCCTCAGCACATCGCCGAGAAGGCGGCAGAAGGCCGGCTGAAGAAGTTCTTCGAGGAAATGGTGTTGCTGGAGCAACCCTTCGTCAAGGACGAAAAGGTCAAGGTAGGCGAGCTGATCCAGGCCGCAATAGCCAAGATCGGCGAGAATATCCGGGTCAAACGCTTCGCTCGCTTCGAAGTAGGAGCCTAAAAATGCCAGAAACCGGGGGTCGGGGCAAAGCTACCTGGCCCTCGGTTTTCCTTCGGGAAGGGCTATGAAGTACAAACGGGTACTGCTAAAGCTATCGGGCGAGTTTCTTTCTGGCAACGGCTTCGGTATTCAGCCCGAGGCCACCAAGGCCCTGGCCCAGGAGGTGGCCAAAGCCCACCGGCTGGGCGTGCAGGTGGCCATCGTGGTGGGTGGGGGCAATTTCTGGCGGGGCGCCCGGCAAGGGGTGGGTATGGATCGGGCCAGCGCCGACTACATTGGCATGCTGGCTACCATCATGAACGCCCTGGCTTTGCAGGATGCCCTGGAGTTCATCGGGGTGCCTACCCGGGTGCAGACCGCCCTTACCATCCCCCAGGTGGCCGAGCCTTACATCCGTCGGCGGGCCATGCGTCACCTAGAGAAGGGGCGGGTGGTCATCTTTGGCGGCGGTACTGGGAACCCCTTCGTGACCACCGATACCGCCGCTGCCCTGCGCGGGCTGGAAATGAACGTGGACGCGGTGCTAATGGCCAAAAACAAGGTAGATGGTGTCTACAACGACGATCCCCGCAAAAACCCCGCAGCCCAAAAATACGATGAGCTAACCTACCACCAAGCCCTGGTGGAAGGCCTGCAGGTCATGGACGCCACCGCCATGGCTTTGTGCCAGGAACAAAACATGCCCATCGTGGTCTTTGATATGTTTACCGAGGGCAACCTGGAGAAAATCATCAAAGGCGAGCGGGTCGGAACCCTGGTACACAGCTAGTCTACCCAGCCTGCCGGTTATAAGCTATCTGAGACCTAGGAGGCCCACATGCTCAAAGAGCTTTATAGCGAAACCAAAAGCCACATGCAAAAATCCCTCGAGGCCCTCGAGCACCACCTGGCCACCCTGCGTACCGGTCGGGCCAATCCAGCCATTCTAAGCAACATCAAGGTGGAGTACTACGGTTCCAGCATGCCCCTAAACCAGGTAGGCACCATCTCCTCGCCCGATCCCCGCACGCTGGTGGTGCAGTCGTGGGACCCCAACATGCTCAAGGAGATCGAGAAGGCCATCCGCGACTCCGATCTTGGCCTAAACCCCACCAATAAGGGCGACGCGCTCTACATCAATATCCCCCCTCTAACCGAAGAGCGCCGTAAAGACCTGGTAAAGTCGGTTCGGCACTATGCCGAGGAGGCCCGTGTTGCGGTGCGCAACATCCGCCGCGAGGCTCTCGATAAGGCCAAAAAGCTACAAAAAGAGCTGCACCTATCCGAGGACGATCTAAAGCGCGCCGAGGCCGAAATACAGAAGATTACCGACGAATTCATCCACAAAGTGGATGAGGCCCTGCATAAAAAAGAGCAGGAAATCCTGGGTGGTTAGGCCCAGCGGCCCAACCCTCACCCCACGAATCCCTGGGGTGAGGGTTTTACTCCATGCCTTGGTAGTGCCGCGGTAGAGGGCTCAAAGGGAAAAGGCGGCCAAACAGCCTTTGGGCCTTTCCCCATAATTCAAAGCTAGTTGTTCGGGCGATTGGTGCGCGGAGGGGGACTTGAACCCCCACACCTTGCGGCACAAGATCCTAAGTCTTGCGTGTCTACCAATTCCACCATCCGCGCAAGGTTTTGGGGTGAGCGATGGGACTTGAACCCACGACCCCTGGTTCCACAGACCAGTGCTCTAACCGGCTGAGCTACGCTCACCACGCCGCCGCAGCAGCACAAAGCATTCTAGGGCTGAGACCCAAGCCCGTCAAGCCAGGGGGCAAAGGTGCGACAGCAAATGTGGATCACCTGCGTTGACGCTACCTGCAACACCTTCTATACTCATGGGCCAAGGTGTCGAACAACCGTTCGTTTGAAGATGGAAAGTTAGAGAAGCCCACCCGTCGTGACGAAATCCTCGATGCAGCCGGGCAGTTGTTTAGCCGTCAGGGGTTCCATGCCACCTCCATGCGCGACCTAGCCCGGGCCGTCAAGCTACAAGGGGGTAGCCTATACGCCCACATTCACTCGAAGGAAGAGGTGTTGTTTGAGCTAGTCAACCGGGCTGCCGACGAGTTTTTGGAGAGCGCTACCTCTGTCCCAACCCATCTTCCGCCCCAGGAACAGCTCGAGCACCTAATCCGCGGCCACCTCGAGGTTATCGCCCGCGAGCTAAATAACGCTACCGTCTTCTTCCACGAGTGGAAGTTCCTCACCCCCGAACTACAAAACCAGATAAAGGCCCGCCGCGACGCCTACGAGGCCCACTTCAAGCGGGTGATCGAGGCAGGGGTCAAGGCCGGGGTCTTTCGGGTAGAAGATGCACGGTTGGCGGCCATCTTCGTCCTGTCGGCGCTCAACTGGACCTACCACTGGTACCGCCCTGGAGGCAAGCTTAGCCTCGAGGCGCTATCGCAGTACTACCAAAAGCTAATCTTCCGCGCCCTGGGATACACCCCTGAGGGCTAATAGACGTCCTGCAAAGCGTTTTTCAGGGCTTCCTCGAAGGCATAAGGCTGATCGATCCAGGGGTAGTGACCGGCCCCCTCAATCAACTCTAGCCGCCCACCGGTCAGGTCGGCCACGCTCTGGGCCTCGGGGTAGCTGCTAGCGTCCAAAAGGCCCAGCAGCACCGCAGTAGGGGTCTGCACGTCTAGCAGATAGGGGGTGTAGTCTAGATGCCAGAGCCCATTGCGCACGAACATACGGCCCGGCGCATCGTCGCCCAGGATCATCCCCCCTTCGACAATCCACTCCAACTCCATGCGACTGTGCGGGCTGGGAAAGAGCAACTTGTCAAAGAGCAGCTTGGGTTCTAAATGGGCAAAAGCCTCCTGCAAAAGGAGGGTGGGGTCTTGTGGCACAGCCTCGGTCGCTTCCAAACCCCGAAGCTCGAGGGAAGCCCGGTAAAGCTGAGCGGCCAGCCAGGGGAAGTTCACCCAGGGATTGATGGTCAGTACCTGCTGGATGGCCTGGGGAAAACGCCGAGCATACTCCAGGGCCAGCAGCCCACCAAAACCATGCCCCAGCAGGGTCCAGGTATCCAGGCCCAGATGTTCACGCAACCGGGCCAGGTCGTCTACCAAAGCATCTAGGGTAAAAAGCGTAGGGTCCTCTGGTAGGGCTGGGCTACGGCCACTGCCCCGTTGGTCGAGGTAGAGAACCCGGAAGCCTTCCAGGTAATCGGCTAGCCCTTCACGCAAAGCATAGCTGCTTCCCCCAGGCCCCCCATGCAACACCAAAAGGGTGGGGGCCTCTAAGGGGCCAGTATCCTCCAAGTAGACCTCTACCCCCTGGGCCAGGGGAATCAGGTCGATTTCTTCACGCATGGCGTAGCCTCCTTTTGTAAATCTTTTCACGATTTTTCTTCTTCGTGAAAAGTCTCTTCGCTAAACCTCGAGCCCTAGGAAACCCAGCCTTCTTCCAACAGAGTGAAGCTCCAGTACCGTACATCGGGCAAAGCAGCCACCTGGGCCTCGATCCCTGGGGCGTAGGCCCAGACCTCCAGGAGGTATAGATTCTGTTCCGCGCGATAAAGCAGCCGATAAGGGTAGGGCCAGCCCCGGGCTAAAGCCCGCAGGGCCTCACCGTCTTTGCCCTCAATAAACATGACCTGCACGGCTTCCCCCTATCTAGTCTTGCCGGGCCAGGCTGCGCCATAGGCGTTCTAGAAACAAGATCTGGCAGGCTTCCTCTAGGCTGGTCATCCGGGCATAGGCCTGCAGCAATGCCTCCTCTGAGGTGGCCCCGCTACCCCTGACAAAGGCGCCATGGCCGCGCACCACGCAGGCCGGATGGTGCTGCAGGGCCTGGGCCACCGCCTGGGCAACCTCAGGGGTAGCCGAGAGGCTCTGGGGAGCCACTACCGGTACTTGCTCGAAGTAAGAGCACCCCTCGAGGTCAATGGGCACAATCCGCTCCATATGAAAGGAAAGGGCAATGGCATAGCGCGGGTGGGCGTGCACCAGCGCCATGGCCTCGGTGGAAGCGTAGACCGCCCGATGCACCCCCCGCTCCACCGAGGCCCCCTGGTCGCGCGTGGGATCGGGCTCGAGGGGAAGCCACAGCAAATCCTCAGGGGTCAGGTGGGCTTTCTGCACTCCGGAGCGGGTAATCCAAAAGCCCTGCCCATCCCGCACCGAGAAATTGCCCGAGGTGGCCGAGGCCAGACCAGCGGTAAACAGGTCGGCCCCGACCTGCTGAAAGGTAAGGTAGAGTCTGGCCTTCATTTGTACCCGGCTGGGGCCTCCGTTTTCGCTGGCCTACCCGGCTAGGCCTCACGCCCGGGCTGCTCGGGCCGCACCGTTGGGCGGCGCACACTGCCTACCGGGGCCTGTTCAGCCTCGCGGCGGGCTTCCTCTAGGCGCTTGAGGGTTTTCTGATCCACCACTTGGGTATTGCGCACGAAATCGGAGCCAGTGCCAGCAGGGATGAGCTTGCCCAGGATAACGTTCTCCTTCAAGCCAATCAGCTCATCGAGCTTGCCGGCAATGGCCGCCTCGGTCAGCACATGGGTGGTGTGCTGGAAACTAGCAGCGGAGAGCCAGCTCTTGGTGGAGAGGGCGCTCTTGGTAACCCCCATCAGCACCGGCTTCCAGCTCGCTGGGGTCTTGCTCTCAGCCATCAGGGCCTCGTTAGCCCGCTCGACATCCCACTTCTCGATGATCTGGCCCTCGAGGTAGCGGCTGTCTCCAGGGTCGGTGATCTCTACATACTTGAGCATCTGCCGCACAATCACCTCGATATGCTTGTCGTGCAGCTTCACCCCTTGGGCCCGGTAGACCCGCTGAATCTCGTCGGTCAGATAGCGCTCCACCGCTTCGGGGCCTTTGGCTTCTAGAAGCTGATGGGGATCGATGGCCCCGCGGGTCAGCGGCTGGCCGGCCTCCACCGTCTCGCCTTCCTTCACCATCAAGCGGGCCTCCTTGGGTACCTTGTACTCCTTGGAGAAGCCCTCGCTGCTGACCACGATGCTGAGCTTGTCTTCCAGCTCCTCGATGTGCACCGTACCGTCGATCTCGGCAATCACCGCCTTGGCCTTGGGCCGACGGGCCTCGAAAAGCTCGATTACACGGGGCAAACCCTGGGTGATGTCGGTCCCAGTGGCCACCCCCCCGGTGTGGAAGGTGCGCATGGTGAGCTGGGTACCCGGCTCGCCGATGGACTCCGCAGCCACCACGCCTACGCTCTCCCCGATGTTGACCAGCTTGGCCATGGAAAGGTCCCAGCCGTAGCACTGTTGGCAGACTCCGTAGCGGGTGCGGCAGGTCAGGGGTGAGCGCACCGGCACTTCCTCAATCAGGCGCTCTTCCGCCGCCTTGATGATTAGGTTCACGTCCTCGAGGCTGAGCTGATGCCCTTCGGTGAAGGTCTGGCCCTTGACCTCAAACTCGCGGGCCACGGTGCGGCCATATAGGCCCGACTCGATATCGCTCCTCTTGCGCAGCCGCTTGTTGCGGAAGGCTTCGTCGAACTGCAAAAGGGGCACCGAGATATAGTCGGGGGTGCCGCAGTCAGCCTCACGCACGATGACCTCGTGGGCCACATCGTGCAGCTTGCGGGTCAGGTAGCCTGAGTCGGCGGTGCGCAGTGCGGTATCGGCCCCACCCTTGCGGGCCCCGTGGGTGGAGATGAAGTACTCCAACACGGTGAGGCCTTCGCGGAAGGAGGCCTTCACCGGCACCGGGTAGGTCTCGCCGGAGGGCTTAGCCATTAGGCCACGCATACCCGAGATCTGGCGGATCTGCTGCGGGTTACCCCGGGCCCCGGACTGGCTCATCACATAAAGCGGGTTGAAGGGGTAGTTCTCCTCAAAGTTCTTGAACACCGCATGGGTCACCTTCTCGGTGGTCTGGCTCCAGAGCTGGAGAATCTGCTGGAAGCGCTCCTCCTCGGTCATCAGGCCCATCTCGTAGGCCTGCTCGATCTGGGCCAGCTTGGCATCGGCCTCCAGCAGGTACTGCTTTTTCTCTGCCGGGATGACGGCATCGTCAATGCCGATGGTAATACCGGAAGTGGTGGAAAAGACAAAGCCGTAGTACTTGAGCGCATCCAAGAGCTTAGCGGTTTTTTCCACACCCAAGGAGAGGAAGCTCTTGTAGACCAGGTCCTTGAGGGAGTTCTTCTCCTGGGCCACCTCGAGGTTGACCAGCTCCTGGGCCTTTTGCGGGTCCTCGATGGCCTCAGCCACGATGCGCAAGAAGAGCATCCGCCCTGGCGAGGTTTCCAGAAGCTTATCGCCCAGACGCACCGTGACCACGTCCTGGTGATCCACCACCCCGCTTTGCACCGCCAGCAGCGCCTCGTCTACGCTACTGAAGACGTACTTCAGCCGGCCTACGCTGGTCTCCTTACCGGCTACCTTGATGGGGGCGTTGAGGGCTACCCGGCCTTCCTCATAGGCCTGGAGGGCTTCCTGGGGTGTGGCAAACTCCAGACCCTGCCCCTTCTTCTCACGGCGGAGCTGGGTGATGTAATACAGGCCCAGGATGATGTCGCGGGCCGGCTTGGCAATGGGCTCACCCGAGGCCGGGGAGAGAATGTTGTGGCTGGAGAGCATCTGGATGCGGGCCTCGGCCTGGGCATAGCTAGAGAGCGGCACGTGAACCGCCATCTGGTCACCGTCGAAGTCGGCATTGAAGGCCTCGCAGACCAGGGGGTGAAGCTGGATGGACTGACCTTCGACCAGCACCGGCTGGAAGGCCTGGATACCCAGGCGGTGCAGGGTGGGGGCGCGGTTCAAGAGCACCACCTTGCCGTGGATGACCTCTTCCAGGGCATCCCAGACCTCGTCTTTGATGTCGCGGGAGCGCTCCAGCATCTTGCGGGCGCTCTTGACGTTGTTGGCGATGCCCTTCTCCTCCATCCTCTTCAAAAGGAAGGGCTTGAAGAGTTCCAGGGCCATCCGCTTGGGCAGGCCGCACTGGTGTAGCTTGAGCTGGGGCCCTACCACGATCACCGAGCGACCGGAGTAGTCCACGCGCTTGCCCAAAAGGTTCTGGCGGAAGCGGCCCTGCTTGCCCGAGAGAATATCGGTGAGCGAGCGCAAAGCCCGGTCGGAGCCGGGGTTAGTGACCGGGGTGCCGCGGCGCCCGTTATCGAGCAGGGCATCGACGGCCTCTTGTAGCATCCGCTTCTCGTTGCGGATGATCATCTCCGGGGCACCCTGGGAAAGGAGCTTCTTCAGACGGTTGTTGCGGTTGATCAGGCGACGGTATAGGTCGTTGAGGTCAGAGGTCGCGAAGCGCCCACCATCCACCTGCACCATGGGGCGCAGGTCGGGGGGCAGCACCGGCACCGCCTCGAGCACCATCCACTCCGGGCGGTTGCCTGAGTCGCGGAAGGCCCGCACCACCTCCAGGCGCTTCCTAGCCTTGGCCCGGCGAGCCCGGCTGGGGTGCTTCATCTCCTCGACTAGCTCGGCCTCGAGCACCCCCAGGTCGATCTCCTTCAAAAGCTCCTGGATGGCCTGGGCCCCCATCTTGGCGTCGATGTCGTACGACTCAATCACCCGCACCGCCATGCGGACGAAGTCCACCTCCACCCGGCCATAGATGTCCGAGACCACTTTGCCCCCATCGGCCAGGGCATCGCCTGGGGAGACCCGGTCGCCGTTGGTGACCTCCACATCGTCCTCGAAGGGGTAGAGCTTGGCCTTCATCACCACGATGGAGGCTGGCTCGTGCAGATGCACCACCCCGTCGGCTTCGGCGTAAACCTCCTCCTCGGGCTCGATGGCCCCCACCAGCTTGTCGCCCTTACGCACCTGCATCCCCTCGGCCACCAGCACATGCATATGGGGCTGCAAGGGGTACTCAGCCACCCGGGGGCGCTCGAGGGTAAAGCTGAGGTGGACCTCTTTCTTATGGGTCTCGGCCTCGAGGCCCACCACCTTGAGTCCTCGAGGAAGCCTGAGCTGCCCCTTACCCTGGGCCAGCACGTCCCCATGCCCCACCAGCTCGCCTTGGCCTACCTTGAGGTGCATCCCGGCGGGAATCAGGTAGATGGCGCTTACTTCGCTGGTATCGGGGTCCCGCACCTTGAGCAAGGCCCCTTCTTCCAGTTCCTCCAGGTCCACCGCCCCGGCATCCTCGCTGATGATCTGGTAGGAGGCCTCGAGGTCGGCGATGGGCTCCCCAGGCTTGTAGCTATCCTGCTCGATCCAGGCCTCCTTAGGCAGGCTCAGCTTGGCCCGCTCCTTGAAGGCGTAGGCCACCCTAAGACGGCGGGGGAAGCGAAAGAGGGCCAGGCCATCCATCTTGCTCACGATGCCTGGGGCCAGTTCCTGCCCCTTCTTGACCTCCTCACCGTCCTTTACCAGAGCATCCACCCCGGCTGGGATAGCATAGGTCTCCTGCCGGCCAAAGCGCAGCTCGCGGTACTCCTCGTCGGTGAGAAGCTGCCGCTTCTGCACCGGCACCCCACCCAGCATGGCTCCCTTAGGATCGATGACGATGTACTTGGCGAAGTAGAGCACCTGCTCTAGCTCCTGGGCCGAGAGGTCGAGCAGGGTACCGATCTTGGAGGGCACATCCTTCACATACCAGATGTGGGCTACCGGGGTGGCCAGCTCCACATGCCCCATGCGGTAGCGCCGCACGATGCTCTTGGTCACCTCGACCCCGCAGCGCTCGCACACCTTACCCTCGAAGCGCTGGCGCTTGTATTTACCGCAGGAGCACTCGTAGTCCTTCTGCGGCCCGAAGATGCGCTCGTCGAAGAGACCATCGCGCTCAGGCTTGAGGGTACGGTAGTTGATGGTCTCAGGCTTTTCCACCTCGCCGTAGCTCCAGCTACGAATCTTTTCCGGCGAGGCCAGGCCGATGCGTACTTTGCGAACTTCTCGTTTGATCATTCGTTCACTCCGTGAGAAGGGGGATAAAGCGGCCTCCCTCTAGCGGTTACCGCCGGCTGGCCAATCCTTCGAAGATGTCCAGGTTGCGGCTATTCTCGTCGTAGGTCTCTACATCCAAGCCCAGCGACTGTAGCTCCTTTACCAGCACGCGGAAGCTCTCCGGCACGCTAGCCTCGGGCACGTCCTCGCCCTTGACCACCGCCTCGTAGGCGGCGTTGCGCCCCTCGATGTCGTCGGATTTGAGGGTGAGAATCTCCTGCAGGGTGTGGGCTGCCCCGTAGGCCTCGAGGGCCCAGACCTCCATCTCGCCAAAGCGCTGCCCACCGAACTGGGCCTTTCCGCCCAGAGGCTGCTGGGTGATGAGGGAGTAAGGGCCAGTAGAACGGGCGTGCATCTTGTCCTCCACCATGTGGTAGAGCTTCATGATGTACATCACCCCCACCACAATCGGCCCCTCGATGGGCTCCCCGGTGCGGCCATCGTACAGCACGCTCTTGCCCTGCTGGGCCACCTCGCGTAGCTGCTCAATCGGATCAGCATCGGCCTGCACCAGGCCCAGCTTGGCTGCCCTAGCCAGTACCTCCCGCTCGCGGTTGTCTAGGCCAAAACCGGCCTTGGTACGCTCGGCCCATCGCCGGTCGAAGGCCTGGCCCAGCATCTCCTTAATCTCTTCCTCGGCCACACCGTCGAAGACCGGGGTGATGAACTTCAGGCCCAGCTCGTAACCGGCCAGCCCTAGGTGGGTTTCCAAAATCTGGCCCAGGTTCATCCGGCTGGGCACGCCCAGCGGATTGAGCACAATGTCTACCGGGGTGCCATCGGGTAGGTGAGGCATGTCCTCGGGGGGTAGGATTTTGGCCACTACCCCTTTGTTCCCGTGGCGGTTGGCCAGCTTATCCCCCACCTGCAGCTTGCGCTTCTGGGCCACGTAGACCCGCACCACCTCGCGCACCCCTGGTTTTAGTTCCACCCCCGGGTCGCCGCGGCGCAGGCGCAGGGTGCGCACCACAATCCCGCCCTCGCCCGGTGGAACCCGCAGCGAGGTATCCTTCACATCACGGGCTTTCTCACCGAAGATGCTGCGCAAAAGGCGCTCTTCTGGGGTGGGCTCGGTCTCGCCCTTGAAGCTGGTGCGGCCCACCAGAATATCCCCGGCCTTGACCTCGGCCCCAATGCGCACCACCCCATCCTCGTCCAGGTCGCGCAGGGCGGCTTCGGAAAGGTTGGGAATATCGCGGGTAATGCGCTCCGGGCCCAGCTTGGTGTCGCGCGCCTCAATCTCGTAGCGCTCGATGTGCACCGAGGTGTAGAAGTCGCGCCGCAGCAAATCCTCGGAGATGACGATGGCGTCCTCGTAGTTGTAGCCATCGAAGGGCATGATGGCTACTAACACGTTCTGCCCCAAAGCCAGGTGTCCTTCCTCCGAGGCCGGGCCATCGGCTAGGAGTTCCCCCTTCTTGACCTTTTGCCCCTTGTGGACGCGGGGACGCTGGTCGAGGGCGGTGCCCTGGTTGCTCCGCACAAAGCGGCGCAGGGGAAACTCGTACAGGCCCCGATCCTCTCCCCGCACCATAATCTTGCAGCTATCCACGTACTCCACCACCCCATCCACGCTGGAGTACAGCGAGGTCAGCGAGTCGCGCACCACCCGTTCCTCTACCCCGGTCATCACCACCGGGCTTTGGGCCCGGATCAGGGGCACGGCCTGGGCCTGCATGTTGGAGCCCATCAAAGCCCGGTTGGCATCGTCGTGCTCGAGGAAGGGAATCAGGTTGGTGTTGACCGAGAAGATCTGCTTGGGCGAGACGTCCATGTACTCGACCTCCTCGGGCCGCACCACCATGGGCTCCCCTTTGCGGCGGGCCACCACCTGCTGGGTGTCGAAGTGACCATCTGGGCGCAAAGGGGTGTTGGCCTGGGCAATGGTATAGCGGTCCTCCTCGGTGGCGGTCATGAACGCCACCTGGTCGGTCACCTGGCCGTTCACCACCTTGCGGTAGGGGGTGAGGATAAAGCCCAGATCGTTAATGCGGCCAAAGGAGGCCAGCGAGCTAATCAGACCGATGTTGGCCCCTTCAGGGGTCTCGATGGGGCAGATGCGACCATAGTGGGTACGGTGCACGTCGCGCACATCGAAGCCAGCCCGCTCGCGGGTCAGGCCGCCCGGCCCCAGGGCCGAGATACGCCGCTTGTGGCGCAGCTCGGAAAGGGGGTTGGTCTGGTCTTTGAACTGGGAGAGCTGGCTGCGCCCGAAGAACTCGCGGATGGCCGCCACCAGCGGGCGGTTGTTGACCAGCTTGGCCGGGGTGGCGCTTTCGGGGGTACCCAGGAGCATCCGCTCGCGCACCCCGCGGGCCAGACGGGAAAGGCCTACCCGGAACTGGTCGGCCAGAAGCTCACCTACCGTGCGGATGCGACGGTTACCCAGGTGGTCGATGTCGTCCGCCTCGTACCCGGGCTCGCCGCTTTGCAGGGCAAAGAGGTACTTGAGCACCGCCAGCAGGCCCTCATCCTTGAACTCGCCGTTTTCGAAGCGGACCAGCATCCGGCCCGAAAGCTGGATGCCCAGCTTTTGCTGGGCCTTGTACCGGCCAGCCTCGCCCAGGTCGTAGCGCCGGGGGTCGGAAAGCAAGGAGTGTAGGTAGGCCATGGCCTTATCGCGCTTGGGAGGATCACCAGGGCGCAGCTCGGTGAAGAGCTTCAGCAAAGCCTCGTCGGTGCCCATCTCCAAGGCCCTGGTGCCACGGTACTGGGCCTCGAGCAACCCTGGCAGCAGGTCGGGGTAGGCGGAGAGCGCCTGGCTCAGGCCCTCCGCGGTAAAGCCCAAAACCCGCAACAAGAGGGCCAGGGGGAACTTCTTTTTGTTGACCTTCATCACCACCACGCCCGACTGCTCGAACTCGAGGTCGATCCAAGGCCCCCGTTTGGGCAGCGGGATAACCGAGGCCACATACCGGCCTGGACGGGCCTGGTCGGCGGTGAAGTAAACCCCAGGCGAACGGTGAATCTGGGAGACAATGACCCGGTCGGCCCCGTTGATGATGAAGGAACCGTCCTCGGTCATCAGGGGCAGGTCACCCAGGAAGACCTCGTCCTCCTTAATCAGACCGGTATCGCGATGGATAAGCTGCAGCTTGGCGTACAGCGGAGCCTGGTAGGTGAGGTCTTTTTCCCGGCACTCATCCTGGCCGAAAGGCGGGTCGCCCAGGCGGTACTCGAGGAAGTCCAGCACCAGCCCCCGGCCCTTCTCCCCCTCCTCGATGGGGAAGGTCTCCTTGAAAGCAGCCTGCAGACCCACCGGCTCCCGCTTGGCCGGGGGTACCTTGGCCTGCAGGGCTTTGGCGTAGGACTCAACCTGGATTTCGGTGAGGGGGGGCAGGGGAATGACTTCTTTAATCTTGCCGAACCGCTTTATCTCCATCCAAACACCTCGTAACCCTGTGAACACGTTTTCGCGCGGCAGCCACACGAAAACGGCTGGCTTGGGGTCGCTGTGGGGGTTTTTCGTAAGCTAACAGGGTTCTTCCGCAGGCGAGAGACTCCCTGCGGCGGCTGGCTCTTACGCTTTTTGTGGGTTACGCCCTAGGGGCTGGCCACAAAACACAAAGAGAAGAATAGCACAACCGTGTGCACCGATGCAATAGGCACCTCGAGGTTCAAGCTGCTAGGCCAAAGTGTAGCACAGGGGGGGTTGGTCTACAAGGGGTGGACGCCAAGGGGGCTTAGGGCCATGATGGGGAAAGAGGAGAAGGCTTTGCTGGGCTTGTACGTTCACGTCCCCTTCTGCCCCACCCTCTGCCCCTACTGTGACTTCCACGTGGTGCGGCGGCAGGGTGGGGTGGTGGAGGCGTACCTCCATCGCCTGGCCGAGGAAGCCACGGCCCTTTACCAGCGCTTTCCCGGGGCGCTGAAGACCCTCTACTTCGGCGGGGGCACGCCGAGCTTTTTGCGGGCACACGAACTCGAGCACCTTTTCGCCCTCCTCCCCTGGCCGCTCGAGCCCGACGCAGAGGTGACCATGGAGGCCAACCCCGGCACCCTCAACCCCGAGCGGCTGGCCCTGCTTAAACACCTGGGGGTGAACCGGCTTTCCATCGGCGTACAGAGTTTTCAGGAAAGCGTGCTCAAAACCCTGGGCCGGGCCCACGGGCGCAAAGGGGCCCTGCGGGCGGTGGAGCTGAGCCTAGAGGCCGGGTTTCGCACCTCAATAGACCTGATTCTGGGCTTGCCGGGCCAGGACTTCGAGGCCGACCTGGGCGAAGCGGTGGCCCTGGGGGTAGGGCATGTCTCGGCCTACACCCTGCAAATCGAACCTGGCACCCCCTTTGCCCTGCAGGGCATCCGGCTGGAGGAAGAGCTGGAAGCCGCCGCCCTCGAGCAGGCCGAGGAAACCCTGGGCGCAGCGGGGCTTTTGCGCTATGAGGTCTCCAACTTTGCCCGGCCTGGCGAGGAGAGCCAGCACAACCGCCTGTACTGGCAGGCTGGGTTCTGGGGTGCGCTGGGGCCTTCGGCAGTGGGGCACTATCCGGGGGACGAAGGAACCTACAGCCTCCGCCTCACCCACCCTCCGCTCCCCCGCTGGCTGGCGGGAGAGGCCCCAACCCGTGAGGCCATCTCGCCCCTCGAGCACGCCAAAGAAGCCCTGATGCTGGGGCTAAGGTTACAGGAAGGGGTGGATGTGGGGGCGCTCGAGGCCCGCACCGGCCTACCCCTTTGGGAATGGCTAAAACCAGCGGTGCGGAGCCTCGAGGCCGAAGGTGCCCTACAGGTGGAGGGCCGGCGGCTGCGGGCCACCCGGCGCAACACCCTGCACCCGCTCATCCTGAGGCTGTGGGAGGGGCTCGAGGCTATAGGAAGCGGGCGAATACCCGGCTAAGAGCCTCGAGGTCATCTAGATTCTCCTGCAAAACCCCATAAACCCTCCGCCGGTCGATCTCCAGATACTCGTGCACCAACAGGTTACGAAACCCGATCATGCGCAACCACCGCTCGGCCAGAGCCTCGCCCACCAAACCCCGCGCGCGAAAGATGTAGACCAAATCCCTGGCACGCTCGAAACTCCCCCAATTCTCGTCCGCGGCCAGATGGGCAGCCATGTCGTTGATGGCCTCGATGGATAGTTGCAAAAACCGCTCCGCTGAACCATAGCGCTCGGGGTTAGCTAAGAACTCCTCAGGAGTGTAGCGGGCCAGCCCCCGCAACACCCTCAAGTACGCCTCCAAATGCGCAAGCCGCCGCCGCAACACCTCAGGCCGGGTCACCGAGCCACCGCCTCTTCATCGCCTCTCGCTGCACCCGCAGGAGGGGTTCCAGATCCCAGTACTCGCGCACTACCCGTGAAACATAGCAGCCTAGGCAGAAACCAGCCCGTTGGTAGACGACCCGGTTGGCCCGCACCACCTCGAAGGCTAGCACCAGCGGGGCATGGTTCAAAACCAGTAGGTCTACCCGCTCGAAACCCGCCTTCACTAAATCGGTGAGCAGGTCCAGCGTAGGGTCGGGCTCTGGGGGTTCTAGGTACACCGCTAGGTCCCAATCGCTATCCGCTCGAGCCTGGCCACGGGCACGCGAACCGAACAAAAAGGCCGCCTGCACCTGGGGATAGCGGGCAAACAGTGCACCGAACGGTTGGGAAGATCTCCCCATACCCTTAGGGTAGCGCAACCGGGCGTGGCCCACCAGAGAACGCCACCGCTGGGCGCGGGCGCAAAAGGGCCTCGAGGCGGCGCGGCAGAAGGGCATTTATCCTTGAAATTTCGACATTGCAATGCTTAAAAAAGGGCCGCCTGGCGGCGGCCCCCTGGGATGCAAAAGCCCTTAGTTCCGCTCCACTGCCCCAATGTCGCAGGCCGAACCCTGGGGCCGGCTCACCCCGCGGGCGTCGGTAGAGAGCGGGGTGTTGCTCAGGTCGGTGCAGCTAGCCGCCGGCACCTTGTCCAGCGCCGGGCTGCCCGCGTTGGGCAGGTGGGTCTGTACCGAACCCCCGTTGTCGGCCAGGGCGGCCAGGTCGGCGTCCTGGTTCAGAATATCGGTGGTGTCGGAGGTGAAGGCGCAGCCGGCATTGCTCTTAATCAGGTTGTAGCCCCGGCTCGTAAGGCTCCCCTCGCACTCTGGCCCGGTGCCGCTGGTGGCGGTGTTGCCCGAGAGGATAACGCCCTTGAGTTCCACCGTTCCCCAGCCGATTCGGAGGCCACCCCCCTGGGGCGCGGTGTTGTTGGTGAGGGTGCTAAAGGCCAGCTTGAGCGTTCCACTGTTGTTGTAAACCCCGCCGCCGTAGCCGTACTGCGCGCTATTCCCGCTAATGGTCACGTTGGTCAGGGTGGCGGTGCCATCGTTGTAAACCCCGCCGCCGGAACCAGCGGCGCTATTCTCGCTAATGGTCACGTTGGTCAGGGTGGCGGTGCCACCGTTGTAAACCCCGCCGCCGAAGCCGAGCTCCGCGCTATTCCCGCTAATGGTCACGTTGGTCAGGGTGGCGGTGCCACCGTTGTAGAATCCGCCGCCGTGCTCCGCGCTATTCCCGCTAATGGTCACGTTGGTCAGGGTGGCGGTGCCACCGTTGTAAACCCCGCCGCCGGAACCAACGGCGCTATTCTCGCTAATGGTCACGTTGGTCAGGGTGGCGGTGCCATCACTAAAGATACCACTACTTCCGTTATTCTGAACTAGCACCTCCTCCAGCGCCAGGGTTCCACTGTTGGAAATGCCGTATCCACTGTTATTCCGCACGGCTACGTTGCGCAAGGTAAGCTGGCCGCCGTTGTTCCAAACTGCGGCAACGGTTGAATGGTTTTGGTAGCCGATGGCGTTGCGCACGGTCAGGTTTTCCAGGGTAACGTTTTTATCCCGGTGCACCTCAATGACCCGGGTGGTGTTGTTGCCATCCAGGATAGTGGTGTCCCGGTCAGCCCCGCGCAGGGTGATGTTGGTCTTTAGGTCGAGGTCGTCGCCCTGCTCGTCAATCGAGCTGGTGTGGGTCAAGGTGTAGGTGCCAGCGGGTAGCTCGATGATGGCTGGGGCCGCCAGGGCGTTGGCCTCCATGATGGCCGCCCGCAGCGAGCAGTTGTTGTTGCTGTCGCGGCACTGGCCATCGCCCGGGTTGTTGTCTATGGTGTCGTCGGGGGTGTTGACGTTGAACACGGGCTGGTTAACCACCAGGGTGAGGGTTACGCTCTTTTGCACTGAACCTGCGGTGCCTTGCAGGGTCAGGGTGTGCTGGCCTACGGGAGTGCTGCCGGTGGTGCTGATGGTCAGTTCCTGTGTTTTGGGGCTCGAGCCCACCGTTACACTGGTGGGCGAAACACCTACCCCCACAGGCGGGTTAGCCAGGCTCAGGCTCACCGTGCCAGTGAAGCCAGCCTGCGGTGTGATGGTGAGGGTAGTAGTTTTGCTGGCCCCCTGGGTCAGGGTCAGGGTATCCGGGTTGAGGCTTAGGCTAAAGCTTTTTTCCTGAACGGTGAGGGTGAGTCTGACCTCTTTGGTAACCGAGCCCGAGGTACCCCGCAGGGTCAGGGTGTGCTGGCCCGCGGGGGTGTTGTTGGTAGTGGTGATGGTAAGAGTACGGGTACCAGTGCCCACGCTTTTGGGCGAGAAGTCCACCCCTGCGGGCGGGTTAGCCAGGCTCAGGCTGACTGTACCGGTGAAATCATTCTTGGGGGTTACGGTCAGGGTAACCGTTCCAGACCCCCCCTGGGACACCGTCAGACTGCTCGAGCCCAAACTCAGGTCAAAACTGGGGCCAATCGCATCCTGAAGCTGCGTGCAAGCTGCCAGCGCTAGAAGCAGGAAAAGAGAGGCAAGTAAACGTACCATTGGCTGCAAACCTCCTAAATCCTCCTTGGGGCCAAGAATCAAAAATGGCTCTCTGGATGATACAAAAATTAGAAAAAACCACGGTGTGCAAATATCACAACGTGGGGTGTTACTTATACCAAGTGTAAAGTTTGTTTGGGCCTACCCCACCAGGTAGAGCACCTCCAAGAGCGCCCCCAGGTAGCCCTCGGGAGAGAGGCCCTTTTTGACCAAGCGAAAGCCCGGGGGGTACTGGGTGGCCTCCACCCGGAAGGGCAAAGCCCGCAGGGCACGGGCGTCGTAGTCGAGGCGGGGCGTCTGGAAAGCGATTTGCAGGTACAGCATATCCTCGGTGATGGAGACCACCCCTTTGGCCTGGGCCACCAGGCGCAGCTTGGTCAGGGTCAGGAAGTTTTCCACCTCCTGGGGGGCCGGGCCGTAGCGCTCCTTTAGCTCCCGCACCAGGCGGGCCAGCTGGGCCAGGCTCTTACACTCAGCCAAGCGGCCATAGTAGCGGCTGCGGGCCGCAGGGCTGGGGATGTACTCCGGGGTCAGCCGGGCCGAAAGCTGCACATCCAGGGTGACGTGGCGCTCGGGCTCGAGGGTTTCCCCTTTGAGCTTGCGGATGGCCTCGGAGAGTAGCTCGGTGTAGATTTCCAGGCTTACCGCGCGGATGTGCCCGTGCTGCTCGGGGCCCAGGAGGTTGCCCACCCCGCGGATTTCCATATCTTTTTCGGCCAGGAGGTGGCCCGAGCCCAGGTCGGAAAGGTCAGCAATGGCCGCCAGACGGCGCTCGGCCCCCTCGCTCAGGCGCAGGGGGTGGAAGAGGTAGGCCCAGGCTTCCTTGTCGCGCCGGCCCACCCGGCCCCTGAGCTGGTAGAGCGCTGCCAGGCCCAGCCGGTCGGCCCGCTCCACAATCAGGGTGTTGGCCTCGGGGATGTCCAGGCCGCTCTCTATGATGGTGGTGGCCAGCAGCACATCAAAAGCCCCCTCGGCAAAAGCCTGCATGGTCTCTTCGATCTCGGCCTCGTTCATCTGGCCGTGCACCATCCCGATGCGGGCCTCGGGGATGAGGGCCTCCAGGTACTGACGGCGGGCCGGCAGGCTGGCCACCCGGTCGTGCACGTAGAAGACCTTGCCTTCGCGCTCGAGCTCATCCATTACGGCCTGGCGCACCAGACTGGGGTCGAAGGGGGCCAGTACGGTGCGGATGGGCTTGCGGCCCGGTGGAGGGGTTTGGATGCTGGAGAGGTCGCGCAGACCCACCAGCGCGCTGTAGAGGCTGCGGGGGATGGGGGTGGCCGAGAGGTAGAGGGTGTCTAAGGCCGCGCTCAGCTCGCGGATGCGCTCCTTCTGGGCCACCCCGAAGCGGTGCTCCTCGTCGATGATCAAAAGCCCCAGGTCGCGGAAGCGCACATCGGGGGAAAGCAGCCGGTGGGTACCGATGACAATGTCTATCTGCCCCTGGGCTAATCCCTCTAAAATGGCCTGCTCCTCGCGCCCGGAGGTAAAGCGGGAAAGCCCGGCCACCCGTACCGGCAGGCCAGCTAGGCGCTGGCGGAAGGTTTGCCAATGCTGCTCGGCCAGCAAGGTGGTAGGCACCAGCAAGGCCACCTGGGCCCCATGCCCCACCACCCGGTGGGCGGCCCGCAGGGCCACCTCGGTCTTGCCAAAGCCCACATCCCCCGAGATAAGCCGATCCATGGGCCGGGGGGCCTCGAGGTCGCGCAAAACCTCCTCTAAAGCCTTGGCCTGGTCGGGGGTGAGGGTGTGGGGGAAGTTGGCCGCCACCAAGGCATCCCACTCCGGCAGGGGGCCAAAGGCCCGGCCTGGGGTAGCCTCGCGCCGGGCGTGCAGCACCAACAGGCGCTGGGCCAGCTCCTCCGCATCTTTCTGGGCCCTCTCTTTGGCCCGCTTCCACTCCCCCTTGCCCAAGGTGGAAAGCGCCGGGGGGTCGTCGGTGGTGCCGGGGTGGCGCTTGAGCAGGGGTAGCTGCTCCACCGGCAGGTACAGTCGCCCCTCGCCCGCGTAGCGCAGCACCAGATAGTCGCGCTGGGCCCCCAGCACCTCGCGGGTCTTTAGGCCCAGGTACTGCCCGATGCCATGCTCGGGGTGAATCAGGTAGTCGCCTTCTGCCAGAGCCCCGGGGTCTTCTACCCCTGGGCCCACCACCCGCCGGCCCCGCAGGGCCTCTGCTGCCCCAAAAGCGTAGAGATGGGCCTCGCTTAGATAGACCACCCGAGCCGCCTCGTCCAATACGCCCCCTTCAAAGGGGGCCGGCACCAAGGTCAGCCGGCCCGCAGGAGGGGTGCCTAGCTGGGCCGCACTCTGGATAGGCAGGCCCTCGAGCTTGCCCAAAAGGTAGGCCCGGCTTTTGGGATGGCGGTAGAAGAAGACCACCGCGTAGCCCTGGGCCAACCAGGCCTGCACATCCTCCACAAAACGGGAGAGGCGGGTCCGGTAAGGGGGCAGGGGGTGGTAGGGTAACGCGCACACCGGCAGCTCCGCCCCCCCCAGGCCAAAGGCCACCCGGTCGCGCCCCTGCAAAAGGGGCCATAGCGCTTCCGGAGCCAAGGCGGGGGTGTCGAGGTAGACCGGGCCGGGGAAGTGCTCGAGCTTGGTGGAACTCCAAGCCTCCGCCTTGCCCTCGCGGGCCACCAGAACGTAGCGCGCCTGGGGCTGGCCTTCCACCCACAGCCTCTCCAACTCGTCGCCGAAGAACTCCAGCCGCAGCTTGGCTGGGTAAAGCTCGAGCACCTCACCTTGCACCCTATAGTCTTCGTCCCGCCCGTAGCCTAGGCGATCCAGCCGCTTTAGCAGTTCCGCGCGCAAGTAGCGCTGTCCTACCCTCAGCACCAACCGCCAGTCCTGGGGCTTTTGGGGAAAGGGGGCCAAGGCCTCGGCATAGCTCATGACCACCACCTGGGCCTCCCCCCAGGCCTCGAGGCCAGGGTTCCCATAGGCCGCAACCCCCAGGCTGGCTAGGTCGGCGTACAGTGAAAGGCGCTCCTCAGGGCACAAGAGTACCCGCGGCCCTTGGGCCTGGGCAAACAGCAGGGCCCGGGCCACCTGGGGCAGGCCGGGTAGGTAATGGTTGAGGATGGGCTTTAGCCTTGGGTTCATGGCCTGCACAACGACACCCCTTCTACCAGGGCAACCCGGTAGAGCAACCCAGTCTACCGCACCTTGCCCTGGCGCGGAAACCAGCCCCAGCCAGGCCGCGGCTTGCTAAACTGGCGGGGTGAAGGTTTTGGTTACCGGCTTTGAACCCTTTGCCGGCCTGGCGCACAACCCCAGCCAGGCCCTGCTGGCCCACCTGCCCCCGCGCATAAGGGGGGCAGAAGTTGTTGCGGCCTGCCTCCCCGTGGATGCCCAACAAGCCCCAGCGGCGCTAAAAGCCCTCTACCAGGCCCACACCCCCCGGCTGGCCCTGCACCTGGGGCTGGCCCAAAACCGCCCTTTGCTCAGCCTCGAGCGCCTGGCCGTGAACCTACTCGACTTTGACATCCCCGACAACGGCGGGCTCCACCCCAAAGACGCCCCCATTCTGCCCGGCGGCCCACTGGCCCTGCTTAGCCGGCTACCCCTCCGCGCAATCCAGGCCCGCTGGGCCCAGGCTGGCATTCCTAGCACACTCAGCAACAGCGCGGGGCTTTACCTGTGCAACCAGGTGATGTACCTGGCCCTTTCCTGGCTGCCCCCCGAGGTGCCCACCGGCTTCATCCACCTCCCGCCGGATGAAACCCTGGCCACCCAACGGCCCCAGGCCTACATACCCCTGAAGACCCAGGCCCAGGCTATCCTCCTGGCGCTGGAGACCTGCCTCGAGGCCCTGGCATGAACGACCTGCTGATAATTTCCGGGGGCAATGCCGAGGATTTGATTGGGGCCACGCTGTGTGAGCACCTGAGCGGGCTTTCACTGTTGGCTTTGCCGCTGGTGGGGGCCGGCCAGCGCTACGAGGGCCGGGTGGAGCAAATCCTGGGCCCCCGTACCCAGATGCCCTCCGGTGGCTTCCCTTTCAACAGCCTGGAAAACCTGCTGGCCGACCTGCGGGCCGGTTTTGTCACGGAAATTTTCAACCAGATACGGGCGGCTCAGGTGGCTCGCCGGAAGATTCGCGCGGTAGCCGCGGTGGGCGATGCCTACACCCTGGCGGCAGCTTGTGTAGCCTCGGACTGGGGGCGGCTGCCGCTATTTCACCTCCAGCCGCAAATCTCCCACTACTACTGGGGTGGGCGCAGCACCTGGGAGCGCCTGAAGCAGCTAAACCAGTTTGGCGCCGAAGACTACCTGTTCTACGAGCGCTGGATGCACCGCTTCGTGCGGGCGGTATATGTGCGGGATCGGCTGAGTGAACAACGGGCCCACCAGTTGGGTATGCATAAGGCCCGCTTCGTGGGCAGCATGGCCATGGACACCCTGGGCCCCCCCGAGCGTGACCTAAAGAGCCTGCTGGATGGCCGGCCAGTGCTGGTGCTGCTCCCGGGCACCCGAGGCGACGTGCGTTTTAGCCTGCCCCTCATGCTGCAAAGCGCTGCTTTGTTGCCCGAGATGCAGGCTTTGGTGGCCTGGGCTGGCGATTTTGCCCAGGTGCCTCTAGCCCAGGGCTGGTCGCTCAGTGTGCAGGACGAACAAACCGCTGTTGCCCAGCAAGGCCCGCAGCAGGTCTGGCTCTTGCGAGGGGCCTTCTCGGCCATTTTGCACGTGGGTCAGGTGGCCATCGGCACCGCCGGCACCGCCAATGAGCAGGCCGCTGGGATGGGCCTCCCGGTGGTGGCCTTTCCCACCCCGGGGCCGCAGTACACCTATCCCAACGCCTTGCGACAAAGCCGCCTGCTGGGCAAGGCCCTGGCCCTGGTCGAGGCCCACCCCACCCGGGTGGCCGAGGCGGTGCGCGAACGCCTGCTTAACCCCCGCCTACGGGAGGAGGCCCGGCGGGATGGCCTCGAGCGCAACGGGCCACCGGGGGCACTGCCCCAGATTGCTCGGGAAATCCGCCAGACTTTGGCCTCGTCTGGGTAGCTTTTATGGAAAAAGTTTTGGCTCTGGTCGTCACCCATAACCGCAAGGCCCTGCTAGAGGAGTGCCTGGTCGCCCTGAATCGGCAAACCTACCCACCCGCGCACATCCTGGTGGTGGACAACGCCTCCGGCGATGGCACCGCTGAGCTGCTGGCGGGCTATCCCCAAGTAGAGCACCTACGTTTGGAGAAAAACCTAGGGGCGGCAGGGGGCTTCCACCACGGCCTGCGGGTGGCGCGGGAAAGGCCCTTTGACTGGATATGGCTCCTCGACGACGACGCCCACCCTGAGCCCCAGAGCCTGCAAAAGCTGATGGAAGGGCTAAAGCGGGCCCGCCAGCTAGGCATCGAGCCCAACCTGTTGCTCAGCCGCCTGGTCTGGACGGATGGGCGCATCCACCCCATGGGCCTCCCCTGGCCCGACCTGCGGCGGCCTTGGCTATGGCTAAAAAGCCGGCCTTTGCAGCTGGTACCGGTGCGCTTTGGCACCTATGCTTCCATGCTGGTTTGCCGCCGAGCAGCCCAGATGCACCCTCTACCCACCCAGGCCTACTTTCTCTGGAACGACGACCTCGAGTACAGCGGTCGGCTGCTACGCCGGGGGGTGGGCTTTCTGGTGCCGCAGAGCGTGGTGATCCACAAAACCCGCGACCCCTTTAGCTCGGCCCTGCGGGCCAGCGACGAGCGGTTTTACCTCGAGGCCCGCAACCGGGCCTGGCTTGTGCGTTCGGATGCCTTTGGCCCCTTAGGTAAAATCTTTTGGACCCTAAACAGCCTGGGGCTTTTCCTGGATCGCTTGCGCCAGCGGGGGCTTTCGGGTGGCCAGGTCATCGTGCGGGGCTGGCTCGAGGGTTGGCGCAACCCTCCGCAAGGTGGGTAAAGGGGGTATGCTAACATATCCCCGTGCGCCTATATCGCGTCGGCCTATTTACCGACACCTATCTACCCGGGCCCAACGGGGTGGCCACCAGCGTCTACTTGCTCAAGCGCGAGCTACGCCGCATGGGCCACGAGGCCTGGGTGCTGGCCCCCGAGATGCCCGATGCCGACCCTCGCGAGGAGTGGGTGGTGCGGGTGCCCAGCGTACCCTACCCCTTCTTTGAAAACCAGCGGCTGGCCATGCCCAGCAGCCGCTACCTTCCCACCGAGTTCGAGATCTTCCACACCCACACCCCGCTGTTCATCGGCATCTGGGGGGCCCGGCTAGCCCAGCGGCAGCAGTTGCCCCACGTCTCCACCTTCCACACCCACCTAGAAAAATACGCCCACTACATCCCCGGTGTGGCGGCCATAAACAGATACGTGGGTATCATGCAGAAGGTCTGCCAGGCTTTCTACAACCGGGCCGATGTGGTCATCGCCCCTACCGAGCCGGTCAAGCGTCTGGCGGAAAGCTACGAGATCGAGCGGGAGATCCGGGTGGTGCCCACTGGGATCGACCTCGAGCTTTTACAAGCGGCCCCGTTGCCGGCCTTGCCCTGGCCCTCGGGGCAGCGCCGCCTGCTACACGTGGGCCGGCTAGGCAAGGAGAAAAGCGTGGACGTGGTGATCCAGGCTTTGGCCGAGATACGCCAGGAGCAAGAGGCCCATCTAGCCCTCATCGGCATGGGGCCGCAGGAGGAGGAACTGAAAGAACTGGCTCTAAAGCTAGGGGTGCTCGAGCACATCACCTTTGTGGGTGCCGTTCCCTACGAGAAAATCGGGGGCTACTACCGGATGGCCGAACTCTTCCTATTCGCCAGCGAAACCGAAACCCAGGGCTTGGTGCTGTGGGAAGCTCAGGCCATGGGGGTGCCCGTGGTGGCGGTGGGCGCCGAGGGCACGCTGCAAGGGGTGGATGAAGGGAAAAGCGGCTACCTGGTTCCCCCCGGCAACCCCCAGGCCCTGGCCCAACGGGCTTTGGAACTGCTACGGGATGAGGCCCTGCGCCAGCGCTTTAGCGAGGGGGCCCGCCGCTTCGCCGACCAGCGCACGGCCCGCCGCATTGCCGAGCAGATTGTGGCGGTCTACGACGAGGCCACCTGGCTGGTACAGGTCGAACCGCGCCGGCTTAAGATCCCCTTCCCCCGTTTGCCGCAAAATATCCCGACGAGTCCCCGCTGAGGTTGCGGGCTTGCTGTAGCAAAAAGCGCAGCCAGCCGCCTTGCACCCGGCGGGAAGAGGTGTATACCAAAGCTTCTGGCACATACCCCACCCGCCCATGGGTGGCCAGCCGCAGGCCCAAGCGTACATCCTCCCCTGCCTCCACCAATGGGTAGCCACCCAGCGCCAATGCCGTGGAGCGGTGAAAGGCCATATTGGCCCCGGCCAGGTTGGGCCTGCCCAGCAAGCGCATCAGTTTGAGAAAAACCCCATAGCCTAGCTCGGTTAGCTCCTCCTGCCAGGCCGGCAGACCAAACATGCGCAGTGGACCATAAAGGGCCACGTGGGTGGGCATGTGCGGCGCCAACGCGGCCAGCCAGCCTGGGGTGGGGCGGCTATCGGCGTCGGTGGTGGCCACCCAGTCGCCGGTGGCGGCCTCGAGGCCGGCCTGGCGGGCCTGGGCTACCCCGGGAGTAGGGCAGTGAACCACCCGGGCCCCCAGCCCTGCCGCCAATAAAGCGGTGCGGTCGGTGGAGGCGTTGTCCACCACAATCACCTCGTCCGGTGGGCGAGTCTGGCGCTTTAGCGCCTCTAAGCAGCCAACGATGAAGGCTTCTTCATTGCGGGCGGGAATCACCACGGAAATACGCACAGGTATACTCTAAGCCGTGCGCCTCAAGTTACAACGCCTCTCCCCCTGGCGCCTCAAAGGATTCTCGGCAGTAGCCCGGCTGATTCTGGCCTGGGGATTGCTCGAGGGCGTTCGCAACGGGTTCTACGCCGGGTACCTAGCCATCCACGGAGGGAGCCTGGGCTTCTCTTTAGCCGTGATCGGCACCGCTTGGAGTGTTCACTTGCTCTCCGACAGCTTCAGCAAAACTCTAGGGGGCTACCTCTCGCAAAAGCTGGGCCTGGGGCTGGTCACCCTGCTGGGGGGGACGGTAGGGCTTCTAGTCCTGCTCATCGCCCCCTACACCCCCTATCCGCTGGTCTTCTTCGCCCTGAGCCTGCTGTGGGGGGTCTCGCTCTCGGCCATCTTTCCCGGGTTGCTCACCCTGAGCAGCCAGATGGCCCAGCCAGGGCGGGAGGGCCGGGCGGTTACTCTGACCAACCTGCTCACCGCGCCTTGGACCGGCCTGGGGGTGCTGGGGGTGGGCTTCCTCACCAAGCTCAACCCGAGCCTGGCCTTACACCTGCTCGAGGCTGCCCAGCTCACGGTGGTTCTGCTGGGCCTCTCCCTCATCTTCCGCCCCGCCCGGGTACGCCCCCCGAGGCAGGAACTCTACCCCTGGCAAAGGCTCTTGCTCTTCATCCCGGCGGCCTTTGGGCAGACCTTTGCCCCGGCTTTGTTCGGCTTCTACATCCTGAAATACGCCCAGAGCCTGGGGCTCAGCATGTTCTGGATTGTGGTCTTGATTGGGCTGGGCGGGGTGGTGTCGGCAGGGCTACTGGTGTGGACCGGTCGTCATGCCGACCGCAAAAGCCCTCGAGGGCTCTTGATTGGCGGGCTAGCCCTGATTGGCCTGGCCATGATCGGCCTGGGCCTCAAACCTTCCCTGGCCTGGCTCTTTCCTCTGGCCCTGGGGGCTGGGGTGGGCTTTGGCTGCTTTGGTCCTGCCTGGAACGCTTTGGTGGTACGGCTCCTGCCGGAAAACAACCGGGCCGCCGCCTGGGGCACCCTGATGACCGTGGAGGGGCTGGGCTTTGCCCTGGGCCCGGCCGCCGGTGGCCTGCTGGCCGCAACCATCGCCGATAACGCCCCCTTCTTCCTGGGGGGCAGCCTTATGCTCTTGTTGAGTGGGTTTTACGTGGTGGCCCTATGGAGACCCTGGTGGAAATCCTGACTGGAATTGCCTTGCTGTACGGCCTGGCCTGGGGGCTAGGGAGCTGGATGGGCCTGGGCAGCCTGGCCTGGGGAAGCCGGGCCCAGCCCCAAATGGCCCTCACCTTCGACGATGGCCCTTCCCCAAAGACCGAGGCCCTGCTGGAACTGCTGGGCCGCTATGGGGTGCGGGCCACCTTCTTTCTGACCGGCCAGCGGGCCGAGCAGTACCCCCATCTGGTGGAAAAAATCCGCCAGGCCGGGCACCAGATCGAAGCCCACGGCTACTGGCACCGGCCTGCCATCCTGATGGCCCCCTGGACCGAGTGGGTGCAGATCGCCCGCAGCCCGGGCCGGCTCTACCGCCCCCCTTGGGGCATCGTCTCGCCATTTACGCACTGGTTTGCCCGCTGGCAGGGCAAGCAGGTGGCTCTGTGGGACCTCGAGTCCAAGGACTGGCTAGAGCAGCCCCCAGAAGCCCTGGTGAAGCGGTTGCTGTTTTACGTCAAGGGGGGCTCGGTGGTTCTGCTGCATGACGGGCCCGAGCGTACTCTGGCCATCCTCGAGCAGCTTTTGCCTTTGCTTTTGCAAAACGGCTATCAACCCGTGCGCATGGACGAACTGGAGCTGGCCCCTTTGGGACCGCGCCAGGCCCTGATCCGGGCCAGCCAGGGAGCCGAGGAGCGCTATGACCGGCAGAAGGGCTGCCTCAGGGTGAGCTTTCGCTACGACCATATCCTGCGCCTCGAGCTGCAAAGCTATCCCGGCCCGGCCCTGCCCGGCTTCCCCCCGGGCACCCCCTGCGCCCAGCTTCACCTGGAGTCGGCCCGGATGGCTGAACTAAGCACCATGCAGGTTATCCGGGCCTTTCGCCAGAGCTTCTCCGAGGTGGCCCACTTCCTGGAAGCCCACCCCGAGGTGCAATTCCTCTATGGCTACAGCTACCTTGGCCCTGCCGCCAAAACCCTGGGCTTCCAGACCCACCCCCTCCCTCCTCTAGCCGCGCTAGGATCCAAGCTGAGTACGGCCTGGTTTACCTGGCTGTACCGGGGGCAGGTGGCCCGCCACCTTTTCAGCAACCCAGCGGAAATCCTCTACATCACTCGGGAAACCATCCTAAGCCGCTACAAGCCCCCTAAAAACGGAAGTTAAAGCCCAAACCGAAGCGAACCCCATCGCTACGCAAACCGTCGCCGATACCGGTGGCTAGGTCGAAGGTCAGCTCGGTGCCTGGGCGCAGGGTGTAGCCTAGGGATAGCTCTGGTCTGGGTAGAGGAAAGATATCGGTGCTGAAGCGGAAGCGGAAGTCGCCTTGCTGGTACTCGGCAAAGACGGTCTGGAAGCCGCGCAGATCCACACTGTAGGCAAAGAACAGCTCGGGCGAGAGGTAGCGCCCTATGGTGAAGCGGGTCTCCTCCAGGCCTCCCCCGCTTAGGGCGGGGATTTCCACCTTGACTTGATCCAGGCCCAGCACCCTAGCCAGCTCGCGCTCGAGCTGCCCCACAATGAAGTTTTGCACCGCCGCTTGTAAGCCAGTCTGGGCAATATCGGTAGGCAGGGCCGATAGATCGGAACGACCCAGGAGCAACAGGGCGTATATCTCGGCATCGGTATAAGGCTCGCCATCGCTTTTGCGGGCTAGATCCCCGTTGCTGCGGGCCACGAAGGTAGGGCTCAGGTTGACCTTAATGCGGCCATTCTGCCTTAAAAAAGCCCCCTTGAGGGTCAGGTTGACCTGGATGCGTCGGTTATCCTGCCCCCGGTCCTGCACCACGGTATCGGCCACAATCTGCAGTTCGGGCAGGATGCCGTCCGCGGGGCTGAAGCGGGCGTAGCTGCGCTCCTCGGGTGAGCGGTCGCGAATGATAAAGTCACGATCCCATAGCTTGAAACTACCCCGTAAGGGCACCACCTCCCCCGAGAGGAAGGGGTTGCTGAAATCGCCGTTGAGGTAGAGTTCGCCCGCCAGCTCGCCCTGGGCCAGCGACTCCTGGATCAGAATGCCCCGTTCGGCTTTGAGGCGGATGTTGTTGAATTCTACGGGAACTGGACTGGCCCCTGAGGTTGTCTCAGGAGCGGCCATCGAGACCTCTCGCACCCCCTCCGGCAGGCCCAGCCGGGCCCGAACCACATCCACCGAACCCTGGACGATATAGGCCCCGCGCTGATAGCGCAGGAACAGGTTGGTATCGAGCAGGCCCTCGAGCAGGTAGTAGCGCGGGTAGCTGACCGGCACCTGTCCCTGCAAAGCCAGGATGAGCTGGGGGAAGACGATACCCGCTAGACGGGCGTTTTGCCGCTCGAGGCGGGCATCGAGGGTGTAGGCGGGGTAGCCGAAGGTCAGAACGAAAGGCTCATTGGCACTCAACAAGGGCAGGTCGGCGGTTCCCCTGGCCCGCACCACAAAGCGGCTGAGGTCTCCCTCGCCGGATAGCTCGGCCTGGGCAGGGTAGGGGGCGAAGAGCTGCAGGCGGCCCTCGGCACTAGTGCTCTCCCCCACCCGTAGCACCGCCCGAGGGGTCTGGCCCCGCACCGGCCCCAAGCGGAAGCTAAAGTCCTCCAAGGTGAGGTCGAACACCTCGCCGCTGGAGGAAAGGCGCACCGTTCCGCTGCCCTCGGGGGTAAGGGGCTTGAGGTTGGGAATGACCCGCAGTACCGGGGTAAAGGAGGTGTTTTCCAGGTTGAGCCGTAAATTGCTGCCCCGCCGCCCGTAGTAGCCCTGCCCGCTCCAGGTGCCCTTGCCCGAAAGGGCCAGCTGGTCAATATAAAGCCGCTCACGCTCAAAGCGCAGGGCAGCCTGGCCCACCAAGGTATCCCCCCCGCCCTGGAAGCGCAGATACTCCCCTACCCAGACGCCCTTAGAGGCCCAGGGATCTTGCAAATCGATGTGGAAGGTGGTTCTACCGGTCCAGTAAGCCTGCCCCGCCAGCTCACCGGCCCAGGCGGAAAGCAGCCAGTGCAGGGGAAAGGAAGCCGCTACCGCTTCCCCGCTCAGATGGCCATTTTCCAGCCTGAGCCGGGCGGTGGTGCGGTTAGAACCCAAAGCGCCGTTCTGGCCCAGCCTTCCTTTCTCGCTTCGCTCGAGGTCGAGCTCGGCCTGCCACGCCCCCCGCTGGTAGCGGCCTCGCAGATGGGTGGCCAGGGCCAGGTCGTCCCCTTGGACCCGCAAACCAGGGCTTTGCAGGTCGAAGGCCAGCCGACCCTGATCGAGGGTCAGAAGGCCGCTGGCCCGCCCCCTTAGGAAAGGCAGCCCACGCTGTACCTGGGGAACCTCTTCCAGGGCCAGGTCGCGGAAGCCCGCCCGGGCCTCCAGCCCTTCACGCCCCAGACGGCCTTCCAGCTCCAACCGGCCTAGATCACCGGTCAAAACCCCTTGGGCCCTCAGGGCTTGCTGCCCCTCAAAAGTTAGCTGCAACCGGCTGTCCAGAGGCTCTAGCGGGGCTTCCAGGTGTAGGCGGCCCTGCCAGTCGCCCTGGCCGCTGTAGCGCATTTGACCTTGAAGCCAGGGCCCCTGGGCCTCGAGCCGGGCCTCGAGGAGACGCCCCTGGGCCTCTAGGCGCTGCCGGGTCTCTGAATCTTGGTAAGCCAGGCGCCAGGCTCCTTCGAGGTTGAGCTGTCCCTGCAACCCCCCTTGGCCCCAGGGCAGCCAGGGGGTCTCGGAATGGTTCATCTGCACCCGAAGCTGCGAACCGGCCCCCTCCAGCAGCCAGTCCAGCCCAAACACGCTCAGGCGAAGCGCCCCCTCGAGCATCCCCTGCCGCCAGCGCAAAGCACCGCTACCCAGCTCGGGCGCGCGCAACTCCACAACCAGGCTCCTTAGGTCTAGCCCAGCCACCAAATGGCCCTCCGCCAGCGGGTAGGCCGCTTCCAGCACCGGCCCCTGGCCCTGCAGGGTGAGGCCCTTTAGGGCCAGCTCCCCCGAGGCGCTGCGCTCGGCTAGGTTCAGCTCGAGGCCCGCTACCTGCAGCATTGGGTAGTCCAAGCGCACCCTTTGGCCTAGCAGTTCCCCTTCCACCACCGGGGCGGTGGGGCCGGAGAACTCGAGAAAGCCCTCGCGCAAGGCCAGCCGGCCCCGCCAGCCCCCCGCATACCCTAGCTCGCCTGCTAAGTCCCCCTCCAAGCGGGCCCGAAGCTGGCTCTGCCGCCAGGCGGCTTCCAGGGTGCCGCTACGCCCCAGCGCCTCCCAGCGCAAAACTCCCTCGAGGCCGCCCCAGGCCCCCCCCAGCCGTCCGCTCAACCGCAGGCCGCTCAGGGTATAGTTTTCTAGCCGGGCCTCCAGGCCCTCCAGGCCCAGGCGGGCCTGAAGCCCAGGGGCACTGAGCCGAAGCTGGGATTCGCGGCCCTCCAGGTTCAGGCTCTGACCCGCCACCTCGTAGCGGCCCACCGCCCAGCGACCGGGGTAGACCCCCTGGGCCTCGAGGCGGCCCAGCCCACGCGGAAGGGCTCCAGCGTACGCCCAACCCACCCGCAAGGGGTTGAGCTGCACCCGGAGGGACAAAGGCTCCAGCCCCTCCTGGCCCTCTACCACCACCTCCCCCCCCTGGGCGCGCAGGGCCAGGCTACCCCAGCCTGGGAGGTCTAACCTTCCCGCGCCCTCCAGGCTCAGCGGGGCCACCTCGAGGTCGAAACGGCCCTCCAGGAAAGCCCCCGCCCAGGGCGAGGCCAGGCCGGCCTCCAGGCTCCAGCGGGTAGGCCGTGCCCATCCTTGAGCCAGCCAGGCCCTCAGGCGGCCCTGCCACCCCCCCTGCCCCTCCAGGCGAACCTCCCCCTCGGCCAGGTCGGCCTCCCCTACTAGGCCCCCTTGGGGCAGGGGAAGGTTCAGCGCCAACCGGCCCTGGGGGGCCCCGCCCACCCAGCGGGCCGTGCCTTGGGCGTAGGGGCCTTCCAAACGCACCTCCAGCCCCTGCTGGTAGGCCAGGGTAAAGCGTTGCTGTTCATACCGCCCAGCGAGCTTGAGCTCTAGCCCTGCCGGGTAGAGTTGGCCGCTGGCCTCGAGGCCCTGCCCATACAAGCGCAAGGGCAGGCGCAAGCCCTCCCAAGGCCCCTGGCCCTGGGTCTGCAAGCGGAAGGGTAGGCCGGTGAAAGGCTGTAGGTCGCTGTCCACCCGCAGGGCCAAGACCCCATCCCTCAACCAGGCCGAGACCCCAGCCCCCTCGGCCTGGGCCCAGGGCAGCCCTCCCCAGCGGTAGCCAAAGCGCAGGGCCACCCCGGCTCCTTGGCCCACCAGATGGCCCTGCCCCTCCAGGCTGGGTTCCCAAAGGTGGCCCGAGAGGACCGCCTGGGCCTCGAGCCGGCTAGGGCCCAGGCCCAGGGTATAGCGGGCCTGGCCGCTGAGGAGGCCCTGACGGTTGGTACGGGCCTCGAGGTCGGCCTGAAAGACCTGGCCCCGCAAGGCCAAATCCTCGCCCTGCCCCAGAAGCTCCAAGGCCACCTGCTCGCCCAGAAGTTGCATCCGTCCGCGGAAGTCTTGGCCCACCAGGGCCATCTGGCCCGAAAGAGCCAAGGGGCGCTGGGCCAGCTCGAACACCCCCCGCCCAGCCAGCAGAAGGCTCTCCAGCTCAGCCGCCTGCCCCCCAGCCTCTAGCCGCAAAGGGGCCGCCCAGGCTAAGCGCCAGCGGGCCCCCTCCCCCTCCAGGCGTAACGCCCCCCCTTGCCGCAGGTACTGCTGGCTTTCCAACCAGCCGCTGGCCTGGTAGCCCAGGCCCTGGCTCAGGAGGTTCAGCCGGGCCTGGGCGTAGGGGCTTTGCAGGGTGAGCTGGGCCTCTCCCTGGCCTTTGCTCAAGACGTACTGCCCCCGGGCCTCCAGGGTGGCCCAGGGGCTATGGGCCTGCACCGCCAAGGTGGGTTGCCCTAAAGCCCCCCCTACCTGGGCTTCCAGCTCGAGGCCTCCCCGGCGGTAGGCCAGCCCGCCCGCTAGCTCCGGGCCTACCTCCAGGTGGCCTTCCAGCTCGCCCATCCCCGAAAGCCGCGCGGGCTGGCCTGGGGCCCAGGCCAGCACCACCCCGGCTCGGTACTGGGGGAAAAAGGCCGAAAGGGATCGGTCTTTGTAGTCTAGCTCAAGGGGCTGCCCGTAAAGCCTCAACGCGCCTGCTGCCTCGCCTTCGGGCCAAGCCACGCCATCCGGCCCCCACAGCCCCGCCAGGCTCAGCCGGCCCTGCAAGCGGCCCTCTAGCCCGAGGTTGAAGAGGCGGGCCAGGGGGGCCGTCTCGAGGTCGAAAACCAGCCGGGCCTCCGCCAGGTGCACCTGGCCTCCCGGTAGGCTCAGGGTGGCTCGTAAGCCCTCCAAGCTGGCTCCTTCCGCTTGTAGGCGAGCCTCCAGGGGCAGGCCCGCCAGGTCGGTGTAGAGCTGGGCCTCTAATCGGAGGGCCTCCCCTTCCAGATGGCCTTGTAGCACGCCCTGCTGCTCCAGTAGCCGGTAGGGCCAGTCCAGCCGGCCCCGGTAGGCCAGCCCCCGCCCTTCCAGGGCCAAAGGCCCCTCTAGCCGCCAGGTTTGGGTCGGTGCCTCGGCCCAGAGGCGCCATGGGCGGGCCTCCAGGTAGGGCAGGCGGTAGCGCCCCTGGCCCCGGGCCTCGAGGCGCCCCCAGGGCCCTGCGACCTCGAGGGCCCCTTCCAGGTAGGGCAGGTCCAGGCGGCCCCTTATGGCCAGGCCCTCCGGCCCCGCCGAGCCACTCATGGCCCCGTAGGGGCTCTCTACCTGCACCTTCAAGGGCCCCAGCAGGCCATCGCCACTGAGCTGAGCCTGGCCATAAGGGCTTTTCCACTCCAAGCGCCCCCCTTGCTCCGACCAGCGGCCCCACAAGCGGCCCGGCAGGCCCAGGCCGCTCAGGTCAAAGCCGTTGGCCACGGCCCGCAAACGCAAGCCATCGGCGTACCCTCCCGCCAGAGCCAACCGGCCCTGCTGAAACTGCCCCAAGAAGTCCAGGCGGGTCCCCTGCCCACGGAAGGTCACCCCCCCTTCCAGCCGGGGTACTTGCAGACGGCCTTGGTAGGCCAGACCCAACAGGTCGGCCTGGCCTTGCAACGCTCCAGTGTAGCCAGCGTAGGCCAGGCGGCCTTGCAACGGCAGGTTGCGCCAGGCCCCCTCCCCCCCCAGGACGCCATAGGGCGTGCGTAGCTCCAGCCGGCCCCGCTCCAGGTCGCCCTGGGCGGTTAGGCTGGCTGGGGCCCTATTGACCTGTAGGGGCAGGGTTCCGCTAAAAGGCAGCCCCGCCTGGAAAGCCACCTGCCCTCCGGGCCAGCGTACCCCGCGTCGATCCACCTCCAGCGGCACCTCTGGCACCTTTAGCGGCCCCGAAAAGGGCAGGGTCAGGCGCCCTTTGAGGTCAAGGTTCGGCCAGAGCGGGCCAGCCAGCCGAGCATAGCCCTGGGCCTCGGCCCATAGCATAGCCCCGCGTCCTTCCAGCCACCCCTGCAACCAAGGGGACTGGAAGCGCACTTGGCCCAGGTAGCGCCCCCCCTGTAGGCCCAGATCAGCCTCCAGGGCAATCTGCGGGCCAAGGGCCAGCGGGCCTTGCAGCCTGAGCCCCTCCGCATCGGCGATGATGCGCAGGGTCTCGAGCTGCGCCTGCAGCCCAGCTGCATCGGCCACCCCGCGCATGGAAAGCACCCGTAAGGGGGTACGCACCTCGCCCTGGTAGCGGGTGGCCAGCCCAAACAGCTCCCCCCGAAGCCTCACCCGCTCACTTTCCAAACGCCAGCCGCCGGAAAGCCCCCCCTCAGCGTAGCGCACCTGGCCCGACAAGCGGAAGGCCTCGAGGGCCTGTATGGGTAGCTCCCGCACCCCCAGGGTGAACACCCCCCCCTGATAAACCCCCTGGGCCCAGCGGTTGAAAAGGCGCCAGGCCCCACCCTCCTGCCGCAAGGCGATGGGAAAACGGGCATAGGGAGAGTCGTATTGCAGCTCACCGCTGAAGCGCCCGTCCCTGAGCCGCGCCTGACCGGTAAGCTGACCCACCACCAGCGCCAAAGGCTCCAGCCCTAGCCCAAGGTCGTCCCAGGTGCCGCTCAGCACCACCCCCCCCAGCCGGCCTTGCACCCTGGGGCCTTCCCCTACCAGGCTGCCCGAGAGGCTAAAGGGCTTGGCCAGGGGCAGGCCCACCCCCTCCGAGCGCACCCCTAGCTGCCAGCGGGCCCCCTGGCTGGCAAAGCGCAACCCGGCCTGGCCCAGAAGGGGGCGGGGCCAGACCAGGGAGCCCTCAGCCTGGGTCTGGGCCCCCCGGCCCTCTAAGCGCAGCTGGCTGCCCAGGCTGTCGCGCAGGGCCACGGTGTAGCCATCGCCGCGTAGGGCTACGTTAGCCTGGTAGTTGCGGTCGAAGAAGGCCCCCTCCACCTGGGTGTCAAGCCGGAACCTATGGTCAAAGCCCAGCGTCCCTTGGTAGCGCAGCGGCTCACCCAGAAGCCGGCCTTCCCCGCGGTACTGCCCCCGGAGCACCAGGTTCTGCCAGCCCTGGCCTTCCAGCCACAAAGGCCCGCCCCCGCTCACCGGCAAACGCAGGCCGAAGTGCTCGGCCAGGGCGCTCAGCCTGGGGGTTCCCTCCACCCGGAAGCGATAGTACTGCTGGGAAAGGTTCACCGTGCCCTCGCCACGAAGGGGGCCTTCCAGGCCTCGAGCCTTCAGGCGGGCCGTCACGACCTTGCCGTCAAAGTCCACGCTGCCGGCCACCTGGTCCAGGGTAAACCCCACCAACTTGACCGTGGCGTCTTTTACCTGGTTGCGGCCCAGAATCCCGTTTTTGACCTTGGGGCCAACGATCCAAGTGCCCTCGAGCTCCCCCGCCTCGAGGCCATCGAACCAGTAGCGCCCCGCCCGCAAGTCGCCTTTAGCCTCAATCCGCCAGGCCTCAAACTCCCGCCCGGTACGCCAGACCGTGGCGCTAAGCTTTCCGTCGGGCAGCTCGAGCCGCACCTGGTAGGGCCCCGTCCCTCGCACCACCGCCCGCAGGGTGGGCAAAAAAAATTTCTGGCTTTCCTCGATCTGTACCCCCACCCGATCCAGTACCAGCTCGTCTATGCGCAGCCGAAAAGGGGAAGGCGGGCCTGGCTCGTGCCTTTCCGGGATGAGGGCCTCCCAGCGCAGGAAAACCTCGCCCTCTTGGGCCCAAATCCGCAAAGGCAGCTCGCGCCGCAGCAGGCTCAACAGGTTGTAGCCCACCCGCAGGCGCTGGGCCTCGAGGGTGATTCCCTGCCCCTCGAGGCGAACCCCCCTGAGCTCGAGGCCAGCCAGCAGATACCCTCCCACTGCTTGCCACTGCCCCCTAAAGTTGGCAGCTTTCAGTCCTTCCCGCAAAAGGTACTCAGAGAGGGGGGGGAAAGCGGGGAGCGCTACCAGCAGGCCAAGCAGAATTGCCGGAATCCAGCGCCCCAATCGCACAGGCTCAGTCTAGCCCACAACCCTGAGGAGAATCTAGGAAAAAGGCCATGCCGAGCCAATCAAACCCTCTTTTTTACCCACGATTTTTTCCCTGGTTACCAGCGTTGTAGATTGAGAGCATGCAGCGGATTACCGTACTGGTCAGCGGGCGGGTGCAGGGAGTGGGCTACCGCTACTTCACCCGCCAGAAGGCCCTGGAGCTAGGCTTAGTCGGTTACGCCGAAAACCTCCCAGACGGGCGGGTAGAGGTGGTAGCCGAGGGCGGCAAGGACGAACTCGAGCACCTGATCCACCACCTGCGCCAGGGCCCTCGGGGAGCCCGGGTTGCCCAGGTGGACGTCCAGTGGAGCCAGGCCACCGGCCTCAAGGGGTTTCAAATCTTCTGAGACCGGGGGCCTCTGGCTGCGCCCCCGGGAACGAGGCCCAGGCTGCGGGGCGCACCCCCTGGGCCAAAAGGGCCTCGGTCAAAGCGGCCTTGAGTTCAGCTAGGCCCTGGCCCTGAATGGCCGAGACCGGCAAGCCGCCTAAGCGCTCCTTGAGGAACTCAAGGTCGTAGCCATCGGCCCGATCGGCCTTGGAAAGCACCAGGATGCGCGAAGCCTCCACCCCTAGCTCGGCCAACAACGCCTCCACCACCCGGTACCGCTCCAAAGCCCCCTCCTGTGAGGCATCCAACACGTGCAGCAGCACATCGGCGTCGTGCAGTTCCTCCAGCGTAGCGCGGAAAGCCTCGAGCAAATCGCTAGGCATATGGCGAATGAAGCCCACCGTGTCGGTGTAGAGCACCTCGCCCAAGCCCGGCAAAAAGCCCCGGCGGGTTAGGGGGCGCAAGGTGGCAAAGAGCTTGTTCTCGCCTGGCTCACCCTTTTTGGCTAGGGCCTGCATCAGGGTGGTCTTGCCCGCGTTGGTATACCCCACCACCGCCACGATGGGCAGGCCTGAGCGCTCCCGTTGCCGGCGGGTCTCCTGCCGCCGGGTGGCCATTTCCTCCAATTTGCGGGTTAGCTCAGCAATACGGTCTTGCAGGCGGCGCCGGTCTACCTCCAGCTTGGTCTCGCCCGGCCCCCGGGTGCCAATCCCCCCGCCCAAGCGGGATAAATCCCTGCCCTTGCCCACCAGCCGGGGCAGCAGGTATTTGAGCTGGGCCAGCTCCACCTGCACCTTGGCCTCCGGGGTGCGGGCGTGCTGGGCAAAGATGTCCAGAATGAGCTGGGTGCGGTCGAGCACCTTGAGGCCGGTTACGCTTTCCAGCTCCCGGGCCTGGGCTGCGCTTAGCTCGAGGCCAAAAATGAGGGTTCCCGCATTCTGGTGGTAGGCTTGCGAGACCAGCTCCTCTACCTTGCCCCGGCCCACCGCATAGCGCGGGTCCAGGCTAGGGCGGAAGACCAACTCCTGGTGGGCCACCACCGCCCCCGCGGTGCGGGCCAGCTCGGCCAGCTCGGCTAGGTCTACCTCGGCCTGCACCCCCTGGCCCTGGTCCACCCCCACCAGTACCGCCCGTTCCCCGGAGCCATCCCGCAGATCAAGCACCCGGGCCTGGCGGGAAAGCTCCTCTTCCAAGGCGGCCACCGCTGCGGCTAAGTCCCACTCGAGGTATTCGTGGTAAGGGCGCGCGGGGAAGATCTGCCAGTCCTCCTCGATGGCTTTAGGCGGCGAGAGAAGGGCCAAATGCAGCTTACCGGGGAGGCCCTGTTCTACCTCGAGCGCGGCCATGGCGTCAAGGCGGTGCAAGAAGAGCAACGAAAGATCGGGCCGCGAAAGCCCACCCTTAGCCAGATGGGTGTGCAGCACCCGGTACCCACAAAGGCGGGTCTCCACCGAAGCTGCCTCGGGCATGGGTAGCTCTTTGGCATCCCCTACGGCCACCCGGATAACCCGCCCTCCCCGGTCGAAAAGCAAGCTGATAGGCTTCTCCAGCTCTTCCGACAAAGCTGCCAGCGTGCGGGCCAGCTCGGCGGAGAGCAGCCGGTTAGCGCCCACACGGCGGTTATACAGGTTGGCCAGACGCTTTTTCTCGCTGGGCTTGAGACCGTTGGTGCGTCCGAAGATTTTCTCCACTCAGGCTCACCTAAGCTGAAAAGACAAGCCGACTCCTCCACCATTCGGGTTGAAGGAGCAAGGCATGTGCGCTCAACTTGCCCTAAAGTATAGCATGCTCGAGGCCGAACATAATAACGCAGCGCACAAGCAACCCCACTCCGGTCTCGCTTTGCTCATCACAGCGGAATGGTTCCCGGCCTTGTAGGCCTATGGAGTAAAATTCTACGTATGCGCGGGTGGTTGATGGTCATGCTGGTGGGTCTGGGGCTGCTGGCTTTTAGCCCAAAAGCGGCCAGCGGCCCGTTGCAAAAAGCCGACTGGATTGTGGTACTGGGCGCGGCCCAGTACAACGGTGAGCCCTCCACCATCTTTCGCAACCGCCTCGAGGCCGCCTTGCGCCTGTATCGCCAAGGCTATGCCTCCCGCATCGCCGTAACCGGTGGGCGCCGCCCCGGCGACCTGCACAGCGAAGGCGAGGTGGGCTGCCGCTACCTGCAAGAACGTGGAGTGCCCCCCCGGGCCCTTTACTGCGAAAAAGAAAGCCGGCGCACCTGGGAAAACCTCAGCAACATTGCCCCCGTAGTAGGCCGCTCGCCCATCATCGTCGTTACCGACGAACCTCACCTGCCCAGGGCCCTCATCCTGGCAGAGCAGATCGGGCTAAAGGCAACCGGCTTTGCCGTGCAGGGGCAGTTCAAGGCGTCTTACTGGCAGCGCGAGGCCCTGGCTGCCCTATTGGCCCGGCTGGGGGTGCGCTAACTCAGCGCTTGAAGCGATCTAGCGAGGATAGATACCCCTCCAGCAGGGCCTTGAACTGGCTTACGAACAGGTCGCGCTCGTTGCGTACCTGCTCAATCTCGCTTTTGATGCGCTTCATCTGCTCAACCAGCTCCTGCAAAGCCGCCTGTCGCTCGGCCTCGGTCTCGCGCCGGATGAGTTCGGCCTCACGCTCGGCCTGGGCCTTAATCTCGCGGGCAATCCGCTCAGCAGCCACCACCGCCCGTTTGAGTTCGGCCTCCCCCTCACGCGACCTGGCCAGCTCGGCCTCGAGTTCACGAATACGACTGCGCAAGCGTTCGTTCTCCTCAATCAGCCCGGTCTGAAGGTCGGCCACCCGGGCTAAGTATTCCCGCACCTCGGCCACCACGTAGCCCCTTAGCCCCTGGCGAAACTCCTGGTAGCGGATGTCCAGCGGTGTTAGCTCTGCCCGCTCCATACGAAACCCACCCGTTGCGCGCTCATCCATTGTCCCAATCTACGGCAGGCGACGGGTCTGTCAAACCCAAGCGCAAAGGCCGCGCTCCTTCCAGCATCCTTGCCAACACTGGCCCCAAAGCCTGGGCCTCTTTCACAGTGTAGGCGTGAAGCTCCAGCGGCAGCCTAGCAAAGGCCTTACGGGCCAGGCGGTACAGGTCTTCTCGCCGAGGTTCCTGGTAAATCAGCAAGAGATCCACGTCACTATTCGGCAAGGCCCGGCCCTTGGCCCAGGAACCAAACAGGTAAGCCCGCTGTAGGGGTAGATGCAAGCGCAGGGCCTCAAGCCCCGCTTCCAGAAGCAAAGCCAGCTCCTCTTGACTCCAGGGTGGAGAGAAAATCTTTACAGTAGGCATATATCTCCTTAGCGTAGCTCAAAAGGCGCTGAACCTCAGGCCGGCGGTAGCGCTCAAAGGGGGCCCCCTCCGGTAGGGCGTCGGGATAGCGGCTAGGGATATAAGCCTTATCCAACTCGCTGGCCCCATCCAAAAGAACCTCTGGCACCGCGCGGTGCTCCTCTAAAGCCTGAAGTAGCCCGGTGACGGAGTGCCCCCAGGCCAGCAAACCCATCCGTTGGAAAACCGCCTTCACCGCTTTTTCCGCTGCCTGCTGGGCAGCGAAAGCGGCCCACTCGTAAAACCCCCGCTCCAAAGCGAGCTGAGCGTGCTCCAGATCGCGCCCGGCCTGGAGGATGAAGTCCCGGCTTCGCTCCACCTTAATAGCCTACTACTCAACCGGGTTGAAAAAGGGCCTGCCCCACCCGCACCAGCGTAGCCCCTTCCTCCACCGCCACTTCAAAATCGCCCGACATGCCCATGCTGCGCTCGGGTAGCTGGTAGCGATCGGCCAACCTCGAGAGCTGGGCAAAAATGGGCCGCACCGCCTGGGGGTCTGGGCTGTAGGGGGCCACCGTCATCAGGCCCTCTACCCGCAGGCCCGGCAAGGCCTGAATCTGGGCCATGGCCTCGGGCAGTTCTTCCTCTAGGAAGCCGTGCTTTTGCGGCTCGCGCCCCAGGTTGAGCTCGAGCAACACCCGCTGCTGCTTGCCCGCCTCGGTAGCCTTGCGGGCCACCGCCTCGGCTAGGCGCAGGGAATCAATAGAGTGAATCAGGTCGAAGCGTACAGCAAACTTAGCCTTGTTGCGCTGCAAAGGGCCAATAAAGTGCCACTGTGCGGCCAGCTCGGCCATCTTGGGCAAAGCCTCCTGGATGCGCGACTCCCCCAGGGGATAGTCCCCAAAAGCCAGTACCCGCTCGCGAATCTCGGCCACGCTGTGCCCCTTGGTCACCGCCACCAAGCACACCTCCTGGGGGTTACGCCCGGCGCGACGGCAGGCCTGCTGGATGCGCTCCAGAACCTTAGGAAGGCTCATAGCGCAGCCAGAATCCCCCGCACGAACTGGCGGAAGCGGGCCCCGCTCTGGGCTGCCACCGCCAGCACCTCCGCCTCGGTGGCGTGGTGGTCGCGCTCGGGCACGGCCATATCGGTAATGGTGGAAAGGCCCAGCACCCGGGCCCCCAGGTGGCGCAGGGCGATCACTTCTGGCACGGTGGACATCCCAATGGCATCGGCCCCCAGGCCGCGCAAGAGCTTGAGCTCGGCTCGAGTAGCAAACTGTGGCCCCGGCCACCAGGCATACACCCCTTCGCGCAGCAGGAAATCCTGGGTGCGGGCCACCTTGTGGGCCAGGGTTCGCAGACCAGGGTCGTAGGCGTCGAAGGTCACGGGAAAGCGCGGCCCCAAGCGCTCGTCGTTGGGGCCAGTGAGGGGCGAGAGGCCAGCGTAGTTGATGTAATCGCTGTGCAGCATTAGCTCGCCCGCATTCCAGCCGGGGTTCAGCCCCCCCGCCGCCGAGGTGACGAAAAAGGTACGGGCCCCCAGGAAGAAGCCCACCCGGTGGGGAAAGGCCACCTCTGCCGGGCTATAGCCCTCGTAGCAGTGCACCCGGCCCTTGTAGGCCAGCACGCGCTTGCCCTCGAGGTGGCCTAGAATAAGCCTCCCCTCGTGCCCCGGGGCAGTGGACTGGGGAAAGTGAGGGAGGGAGGCATAGGGAAAACTGGCCACCACCTCGATCTCGTCGGCCAAAGGCCCCAGCCCCGAGCCCAGCACCAACCCCACCTCGGGGACAAAGTCGGTCTGCGAGCGGATGTGGTCTACAGCCCGTTGGATCTGCTGGTAGGTCGAATCCATGCCCTCAAATCTACCTTATCTGACCATAAAGGGGTCAATACAGGTGCAAAAAACAAGAACCGGAGCCCAAAAGCTCCGGTTTTGTGTATTGCTTGGTGGCTATGGGCGGACTCGAACCGCCGACACCACGATTATGAGTCGTGTGCTCTAACCGGCTGAGCTACATAGCCGTGATAGCCGTGGTTGCAGGGACAGGATTTGAACCTGTGACCTTCGGGTTATGAGCCCGACGAGCTACCAGACTGCTCCACCCTGCGACGAAGTGAACCCACGGGCCAAAACCGCAAACTCAATCTTAGGCGGGGAAAGGCGGTAAGTCAAGACAGGGCCGAAGCGGCGGCCTCGTGAATCCCAGCCTTTTTCTCGTTCAGGAAACCCCCAGCGAAACCACGCCGCAGGGCCACAATTTCGGCCAGGGCGGCCAGGGCTATCTCCTCGGGGCTCTCTGCCCCAATATCTAGGCCGATGGGGTTGCGCAGGCGGGCAAGCTGTTCGGGGGTGGGCACGAACCCCTCGAGCCTAAGCGCCTCAAGCATCTTTTCCAGCCGGCTTCTGGGGCCCAACACCCCCACGTAGCGGGTCGGCGACTCCAGGGCAAAGCGCAGGGCCTGGCGGTCGATGTCGAGGTGATGGTTCATCACAATCACGTGCTGGCGCGGCGTAAGGGCGATTTTCTGGGCAAAGTGCTCGGGGGCCGCCTCCACCGCTGTGCAGCCGGGAAACCCCTGCAACAGCTCGGGCCGGGCATCCACCACCGTCACTCGGAGGCCCAGCACCAAGGCCTGATTGGCCATGGGCTTGGCGTCGTGGCCCGCTCCAAACAACACCAGTTCGGGAATAGGACTACTCACGTCGAAGAAGACCTCGGCCTCGTGTACGTAGCGGGTAGTGGGGCGGGAGCTGCCCCGGCTCATCTGCTGGGCCAGGCGCACCACCTGGGCATGGAGCTCGGGAGGGTCGATCTGGCCCTCCAAGCTGCCATCGGGGTGTAGCCAAAGCCGCCCTTCTCCCCCCCCGATGACCGTGGCCATCACCATGGGCTCGGCCTCGAGGCTGGCCTCTAGCCAGCGGTGCAGCAAATCCCCCCGCCGCACCGGCTCGACCCAGACCTCCACCGTACCCCCACAACCCGGCCACCAGGTTTTGTCCTGGTCGTAGTCGAAGATGGTGCGCTCGGGCTTCCCTTTGGCCAGGATGTGCATGGCCCGCTCAATCATCTCCTGCTCTAGGCAACCCCCAGAGATCATGCAGGCCGAGCCCCCATCCTCGCGCACCAGCATCTTAGCCCCTTCGCGGCGGTAGGCCGAGCCAATCACCCGCACCACCGTAGCCACGGCGGTCTCTTTCCCCTCAGCCCAGGCGGCCTCGAGGGCGGCTAGTAACATCTGTGCTTCACTGGCCATAGGTTGTGCCTCTGTTTTTTAAGCTACACCCAGAGGTGGTATGGGTCTTTGTAGGTAAGGCACATTTTTTCGGGAATACAAAACGCGGGTTATCTTGTGTCTCTCATCGGCCCAACGGTATAGTAATAGTAAAGTCTTTCAAGTTTACCTTGGCTGGATAGGTAAGTTCGGCTTTTCTCAGCATACATTAAGGCACGCTAACCAACGAGGGGGTCGCTTGGCACGCCTAGGTTCAAAAGCCCAAAGGATATGCTCCCAGCAACAGGTTTGGCGTGGTCAGCCTGCCGGCCCTGGTCCGCCAGGGATTCGTCCCACATCAGCCCAAGACAACCCAACCCGCTTTACCTCGAGGAGGAAGCATGGCAGAGAAAGTACGCATTAAACTAACGGTTAATGGGGTCGTTCACGAAAGCGAGGTCGAGCCTCGCCTCTTGCTGGTTCACTATCTACGCGAGCACCTGGGCCTGACCGGCACCCACGTGGGCTGCGACACCAGCCAGTGTGGGGCCTGCACGGTGCATGTGGATGGGCAAGCGGTCAAGTCGTGCACCATGTTCGCAGTGCAGGCCGACGGGGCCAGTGTAACCACCATCGAGGGCCTGGGCAGCCCGGGCCACCTGCACCCGGTACAGGAAGGCTTCTGGGAGATGCACGGCCTGCAGTGCGGTTTCTGCACCCCAGGCATGATTATGGCCGCAGCAGACCTGCTCAACAAAAACCCCAACCCTAGCGAGGCCGAGATTCGCCACGCCCTCGAGGGCAACCTCTGCCGCTGCACCGGCTACCACAACATCATCCGGGCGGTGCAGTACGCCGCCGACAAGATGGCGGGCCGGATCGCCGCAGCAGCAGACGACTGATTTCAACGCCCTGATCTCAAGTCAAAAGGGAGGAAGCGATGGCCGAGAAACTCTTTGGTAAGGCGATGAAGCGGGTCGAAGACCCCCGCTTCATCACCGGTACCGGTAACTATACCGACGATATGATCCTGCCCGGCATGGCCGAAGCCGCCATGGTGCGCTCGCCTTATGCCCACGCCCGCATCAAGAAGATTGACGCCTCCAAGGCCCTGGCCCACCCTGGGGTGCTGGCGGTGATCACCGGGCAGGAGATGAAGGAGGCCGGCATTAACAGCATCCCCACCGGCTGGCTGCATCCTGGCATTAAAACCCCGCCCCACTACCCCATCACCGTTGACAAGGCCCGGCACGTGGGCGATATTGTGGCGGCAGTCATCGCCGAGAACCGCCAGATTGCCGAGGATGCCGCCCAGCTCGTAGAGGTCGACTACGAACCCCTGCCGGCGGTCTCGCTGGGCAGCGAGGCCCTCAAACCCGGGGCCCCAGCGGTGCACGACGACATTCCCGATAACATCTGCTTTACCTGGAGCATCGGGGACAAGGAAGCAGTAGATAAGGCTTTTGCTAGCGCCTACAAAACGGTAAAACTGAAGCTGCGCAACAACCGCCTGGTGCCCAACGCCATGGAGCCCCGGGCCAGCCTAGCCCAGTACCACAAGGCCAGCGACGAGTACACCCTGTGGACCACCAGCCAGAACCCCCACATCCACCGCCTTTTGATTGCGGCCTTCATCATGGGCATCCCCGAGCACAAGCTGCGGGTGATCGCCCCGGATGTAGGCGGGGGCTTTGGCTCCAAAATCTACCAGTACCCGGAAGAAATTATCGTGCTCTATGCGGCCAAGAAGCTGGGCCGTCCGGTCAAATGGACCGCCCGCCGCTCGGAGAGCTTCGTGACCGACTCCCATGGGCGCGACCACGAGACCGTGGCCGAGATGGCGGCCGACCGGGAGGGCAGGATCACCGCCATCCGGGTAGAGACCATCGCCAACATGGGGGCCTACCTCACCACCTTTGCCCCAGCGGTGCCCACCTACCTCTACGGCTGCCTGCTGGCCGGCCCCTACACCACCCCCCATATCTACTGCCACGTGACCGCGCCCTTCACCCACACCACCCCGGTAGACGCCTACCGTGGGGCCGGGCGGCCCGAAGCGACCTATTTGCTCGAGCGCCTGGCCGATGTGATGGCCCATGAGCTGGGCATGGACCCGGTGGAATTCCGCCGCAAGAACCTGATTCCCCCGGAGGCCTTCCCCTACCAGACCCCGGTGGCTTTGCAGTACGACTCGGGCAACTACGAGGCAGCCCTAGACAAAGCGCTGGAGATGGTGGGCTACCAGAAACTGCGGCAAGAGCAGGCGGAGTGGCGCAAGCAGGGGCGCTACATGGGCATCGGGGTGGCCACCTATATCGAGGCCTGCGGGCTGGCCCCTTCCGCTTTGGTGGGCAGCCTAGGGGCCCAGGCAGGCCAGTGGGAAAGCGCCTTGGTGCGGGTGATGCCCACCGGCAAGGTGGAGGTCTTCACCGGTACGCACAGCCACGGCCAAGGCCACGAGACGGCCTTTGCCCAGGTGGTGGCCGACGAGCTGCAGATTCCCGTGGAGGATGTGAGCATCGTGCACGGCGATACCGGGCGGATGCCCTACGGCTGGGGGTCGTATGGCTCGCGTTCGGCACCCACGGGGCTTTCAGCCATCGTGCTGGCCACCCGCAAGATCGTGGACAAGGCCAAGCGCATTGCCGCCCACCTGTTGGAAGCAGCCCCCGAGGACATCGTGCACGAGGATGGCAAGTTCATGGTCAAGGGGGTGCCGGACAAGGCCAAGAGCTTCTTCGAGATCGCCCTGCAGGCCCACCTGGCCCACAACTACCCCGCCGACCTCGAGCCCGGCCTCGAGGCCACCCACTTCTACGACCCCAAGAACTTCGTCTACCCCTTCGGAACGCACATCGCCGTAGTAGAGGTAGACCCCGAGACGGGCCGGGTCAAGCTGCTGCGCTACCTCTCGGTAGACGACTGCGGGCCGGTCATCAATCCCCTGATCGCCGAGGGCCAGGTGCACGGGGGCATCGCCCAAGGGCTGGGCCAGGCCCTTTTGGAAGAGGCGGTCTACGATGCGGAAGGGCAGATTCTCAGCGGCAACTTCCTAGAGTACGCCATCCCCCGGGCCGACGACTTAGTGCAGATCGAGCACGACCACACCGTGACCCCCTGCCCGCACAACCCCTTGGGCATCAAGGGCATCGGCGAGGCCGGTACCATCGCCTCCACCGCGGCGGTAGCCAACGCGGTGATGGACGCTCTTCGCCCCTTCGGCATTGTCCACCTGGACATGCCCTACACCCCGCAAAAGGTCTGGCAGGCCATCCACAGCGCCCGGAAGCTGGGCCAGGCCGCCGATTAGGAGGAAGCCATGTACACCGCCGAGTTTGCCTACAAAAAAGCCTCGAGCCTGGCCGAGGCCTTGCAGCTTCTGCAACAACACCCCGAGGCCAAGCTGCTGGCTGGAGGCCACAGCCTGATTCCGGCCATGAAGCTGCGCCTGGCTGCCCCTCCAACCCTGATCGACATCGCCAAGGTGCCCGAGCTTAGGGGGGTGCGCCTGGAAGGAAATACCCTGGTGATTGGGGCTATGGCCACCTACTATGAGGTACAGACCCACCCCCAGGTGCGCCAGGCTGCGCCCATTCTGCCCATGGCCATCGACCTGATTGGCGACCCCATGGTGCGGGCTAAGGGCACCATGGGGGGCTCGTTGGCCCACGCCGACCCGGCCGCCGACCTACCCGCGGTCATGCTGGCCCTGGGTGCCCGGATGAAGGTGGTGGGCCTCAGCGGGGAGCGGGTGGTGGAGGCCGAGCGGTTCTTCAAGGGCATGTTCGAAACCGACCTGGGCGAAGGAGAGATTCTCAGTGAAATTCATGTCCCGGCCAATGCCGGTAAGCAGGCCTACGCCAAGTTCCCCCACCCGGCCAGTCGCTACGCGGTGGTAGGGGTGGCGGTGGTCATTGGCTCGGAAGGGGTGCGGGCCGCGGTCACCGGGGCCGGGAGCCACGCCATGCGCCTGACCAAGCTCGAGCAGACCCTGGCCGGGCAGCCCCTTACCCGCGAGGCCATCGAGGCGGCTTGCCAGGGGCTTCTCCCCCCCGACGACCTCAACCACGACCTGGTGGCCTCGCGGGAGTACCGCGCCCACCTGGTCGACGTGATGGCCAAACGGGCCTTGTTGCAGGCCGCAGGCTTGTAGCCAGACCCCTGGCCCAATTGTGAGGGGCTGAGGCCATCCGGCCCCTCCTTTTCGTGCAAACTATGAGCATGTTTCCTGCGTCCGTAGAGGCGACCCAGAAGGCCCTCGAGGCCCATCACTACATCGCCGACCGGGGCCTGGCGGTGGCGGTCTACCTGGCTTTGAAACTGGGGCGCCCCTTGCTTTTGGAGGGGGAGCCTGGAGTGGGCAAGACCGAGATCGTAAAGGTGCTGGCCCAGGTGCTCAACACCCGGCTGATTCGCTTGCAGTGCTATGAGGGGCTGGATATTAGCAGCGCCGTTTACGAGTGGGACTACGCCCGCCAGATGATGCAAATCCGGCTGATGGAGGCCAGCGGGGTGCGCGAGCAGGATCAGGTGCGCCACGAGGTCTTTAGCCAGGCCTTCTTGCTCAAGCGGCCCCTCTTGCAGGCCCTTGAGGCGGCAGAGGGCAAACCCCCGGTACTGCTCATCGACGAGCTGGATCGGGCCGATGAGGAGTTCGAGGCGTTTTTGCTCGAGTTCCTTTCCGACTGGCAGATCACCGTGCCGGAGGTGGGCACCCTGCGGGCTGAACAGCCCCCAGTGGTGGTGATTACCTCCAACCGCACCCGCGAGATTCACGATGCGTTGAAGCGCCGCTGCATGTACTACTGGATCGACTACCCTAGCTTCGAGAAGGAGTACCGCATCGTGCAGGAGAAGGTACCAGGTCTGCCGGAAAAGCTGGCCCAGCAGGTCGTGGCCTTTGTGCAGGCTTTGCGCCAGCAGGACCTCTACAAGGCCCCAGGGGTAGCCGAGACCCTGGACTGGGCCGCCTCGCTTCTGGCCCTGGATGCGGTGGCGCTGGCTCCTGGGGTCATCGAGGATAGCCTAGGGGTGCTGCTCAAGTACCAAGACGACGTGGTGCGGGCTAAGCAGCAGATGCAAGACCTTCTAGCCCGGGCCCAGCTTGCGCCCCAGCCATGAGCGCCCAGCCCTCCGGCCAGCTTCTGGCCCACGCCGTGGCCTTTAGCCGGGCTTTGCGCCAGGAGGGCCTGGTGGTCACCCCTGGGCAGACCGCTACCTTTGCTCTGGCCCTAGGCGAGATACCCCTCTTCGACCCCGAAGCCTTCTTCTATGCCGCCCGGGCCAGCCTGGTGACCCGGCACGAGGACTACCCCCGCTTTGCCGAGGCATTTCGCAAGTTCTGGCGTACTTTGGGCCTCGAGCGCTTTCCTGCCGAGCTACTCCAGCAGACTCCCCCGCCCCCTCGCAAGGACCCCAAGGCCCGACCGGGCGAGGTGGGCCGCCCCTCCCGGGAGGCCACCGCCAGCCAGGCCCGTCAGCCGGTGGTGGATCGGGCCCTCACCTTCTCGGCCACCGAGGTGCTCAGGCAAAAACGCTTCGACCAGATGAGCCCGGAGGAGCTCGAGGCTGCCCGCAAGCTGCTTTACATCTTCGTTTGGAACCCTCCCGAACGGCGCACCCGCCGCTTAGCCCCCCGGGGCCAGGAGCGGCTCGACCTGCGGAGGAGCTTCCGCCAGGCACTCCGGCACCAAGGTGAGCTGGTTCGCCTGGCCTGGCGCTCGCGCAAGCCCAAGCCCCGCCCCATCGTGGCCCTGGCCGACGTCTCCGGTTCGATGGAGCGCTACGCCCGGATGCTGCTACACTTTTTGCACGCGTTTTCCCTCGAGCAGACCCGCCGGGGGGTGCGTCGGGTGGAGACCTTCACCTTTGGTACCCGTCTGACCCGCATCACCCGCACCCTCAAGAAGCGCAGCGTGGACGGGGCTTTGGCTGAGGTGGGCCAGCAGGTCAAGGACTGGTCGGGGGGTACCCGCATCGGCACCTGCCTTCATACCTTTAACCACACCTGGGCCAAACGCGTCCTGGGCCAAGGCGCCATCGTGCTGATCATCTCCGACGGCTGGGACCAGGGGGAGCCGGAGCTTTTAGCCTTCGAGATGGAGCGGCTACAGAAATCCTGCTACCGCTTGATCTGGCTCAACCCCCTGCTGGGTACCCCTGGCTACCAGCCCCTGACCCGCGGCCTGGTGGCGGCCATGCCCTACATCGACGACTTTCTGCCGGTACACAACCTAAATAGCCTCGAGCAATTGGTAGAGGTTCTAGGCCGGCTGGAACGACAGGCTAGACCTGGAACACCCCCACGCGCATCGGCTCCCGGATGGGGTTGAGGGCGCAGACCTCGAGGCTGTGGATGAGCCGCTGGCGGGTCTCGTGGGGGAAAATGACCTCATCCACCCATAGTCGGGCCGCGGCGTAGCGCGGGTCCAGGGTTTCCTCGTAGCGGGCCTTGATCTGCTGGTAAAGCTCCAGCAGGTCTTCCTCGGTAGGCTTTTTTCCTTCCCGCTCGAGCTTAGCCAGCTCGATCTCCATCAGGGTCTTGGCCGCGGCGTTGCCGCTCATGACCGCATACTTGGCCGAGGGCCAAGCATAGATGAAGCGCGGGGCATAGGCCTTGCCGGCCATGGCGTAGTTGCCCGCGCCAAACGAGCCCCCCAGAATCAGGGTGATCTTGGGCACCACCGAGTTGGAGACCGCGTTCACCAGCTTAGCCCCCCGTCGGATGATGCCCTGCTGCTCGGACTCCTTGCCCACCATGAAGCCGGTCACGTCCATCAGGAAGAGCAGCGGAATGAAGCGCTGGTTGACCTCGAGGATAAACCGGGCCGCCTTGTCGGCAGCCTCGGCATAGATCACCCCACCTACCTCTATCTTGCCGGGCTTTTTAATAATCAGGCGCTGGTTGGCCACGATGCCTACCGGGAACCCCCCCAGCCGGGCATAGCCGCAGACCAGGGTCTGGCCATACTCCGCCTTGTACTCGTGAAACACCGAACCGTCCACCAGCCGGGCTAGCACCTCCCGCACATCGTAGGGGTGGGCCCCATCGGGCGAGACCAGGCCGTAGAGGTCTTCCGGGGGGTGTGCTGGCTCCACCTCGGGCTGGCGCTCTACCGCCCACGGGGCCAGGGCCGGTTGGGCGTACAAAGCGGCCAGAGCCCGGATGCGAGCGATGGCCGAAGCATCGTCGGGTTCGTAGAAGTCCACCGTGCCCGAAACCTCGGCGTGCATCCGGGCGCCCCCTAAGGCTTCCGAGTCCACCTCCTGCCCAATGGCCGCTTTGACCAAGGCCGGGCCAGCCAAATACAGCCCCGAGCCCTCGGTCATGATGAGGGCATCGGTCATGAGCGGCAGATAGGCCCCTCCAGCCACACAATTACCCATGATGGCCGAGATTTGCGGGATGCCCATAGCGCTCATGCGGGCATTCAGGTAGAAGATGCGGCCAAAGTCATCCTGGTCGGGGAAGACTTCATCTTGCAAGGGCAAAAAGACCCCCGCCGAGTCCACTAGATAGACTGTAGGCAGATGGTTTTCCAGGGCGATGGTCTGGGCCCGGATGACCTTCTTGGCGGTGATAGGGAAGAAAGCCCCGGCCTTCACGGTGGCATCGTTGGCGATGATCATCCAGTCCCGCCCCGCTATCCGGCCAATCCCGGTCACTACCCCCCCACCTGGGGCACCCCCCCACTCCGAGTACATCTGCCAGCCCGCATAGGCCAGGATTTCCTCCAGGGCACTCCCCGGGTCTATCAGCTGGGCGATGCGCTCCCGGGCAGTTAGCCGTCCCCGGGCGTGCTGGCGCTCAATGGCTTTGGCCCCGCCGCCCTGGCGGACTTGCTCCAGCGAGGTGCGAAAATCGGCGATTAGGCGTACCCAGGCGTCCTTGTTCTGTTTGAAGGCCTCGGATTCGCGCTCCTTGGGGCTGATACGGCTGTGCCACATGCCCAAAGTCTACCGTTTTTTAAGCTGCCCGCAGCAATTGCGTCATACGCTCACGGGGCGGATGAGCCCTTCCCGCACAAGCTCGTGCAGCAGCTCGGGCCGTTCCTCGATGGCCCGCCCCTCGGCAATGGCTTTGAGCAGCGCCAAAGCCTCGGGCTCGAGGCGTTTGAGCTTTAGGTGGAGGTCGCTAAAGGGGTTGAGCGCGTCCTGGCCGCGCAGGGTGAGCTGGTAACGCCCGGTGGGGGCCATGGCGGTGAGGTGGGCCTGGTAGTAACGGGCCAGTTCAATGTAGCGCTGGGCGTTCTGGGTAGGCTCCACGGGGCCGCGCACCTTGGCCGGGATGCCCACCGCCAGCATCCCCGGGGGAATCTCCATCTCCGGAGGCACCACCGCCCCAGCCCCCACTACCGCTTTGGCTCCTATTTTGGCCCGGTTGAGCACCACCGCCCCAATGCCGATAAGGGCCCCATCCTCCACCAAAGCCCCGTGCACCACCGCCCGGTGGCCCACGGTCACGTTCTGGCCCAAAAGGCAGGGGTCGCCAGGGTCGGCATGCAAAATAGCCCCGTCCTGTATATTCGTGCCCGGCCCGATAACAATCCGCTCGGTATCGGCCCGCACCACCGCACCAAACCAGACGGAAGCCTTTTCGCCGATCTCGGCCCGGCCCACCACCAACGCACCGGGGGCGATGAAGGCGGTGGGGTGAATCTGGGGTAGGTGTTCGTTCAAGCGGTAAACGGCCATGGAGCCTCCTTGCTTTAAGCTTGATCCAGGTTGTGTCTATGCCGGACTTGCCAGGCTTTTTCCAGCAAGGCTACATCCTCGGGAAAGGCCAGCAGGCGACGGGCCTCCTCGAGGGGGAAAAACCCCGCTCCACTAAGCCCTTTTTCCAGCCGGGGCTGGCCCTGGCCCTCCATCAAAAACCAGTGCACCTCCCGAGGAATACCCTTGTTGTTGGTGTAGCGGGTGGGCACCAGTGGGCCCAGAAGCCGGGCCTGAATGCCGGTCTCCTCGGCCACCTCGCGCAAAGCCGCTTGCTCGAGGCTTTCCCCGCCCTCGAGGTGCCCCTTGGGAAAACACCAGTACCCCAGGCGGTCGCGAATCAGCAAAACCTCTCCCTGGGGATTGAACACCACCCCGCCAGCCCCCAACACCCCCTGGCTCATGCGAACTTCTCCCGCAGATAGCGCAAAGCCGCCTCATCCAAAAAAGGCCCACCCTGGTAGCGCTCCTCCAGGTTCTCCATCCCCACCAGGGTAGCGAAAGCCTCCTCGGTAGCCCGATCCCACAGGCCGCTTTGCGGCCCGGTGTAGTGCCCCAGGCGGTGTAGCAGGGCCTGGATCCAGCGAATCTCCTCTGGGGTGAGGGCTCTGGAGGCCTCCCCTGCACCAAAGAGCAGGCGGTGGATGCCCAGAAGGCGCTCGAGCTCAGCCACCGGGTCGGGGTGGTCGTCCACCCGCAGGTCAATCCAGCGCTCCATCCCCCCGTAACCCTTACCCTGGCCCACCACCAACAAGGCCGCGGACTGCCGCCCGCGCCTGTCCCCCCCAGCCTGGTCGGCCTCCCGCAACGCCACCACCAGCCGCTCAGGAAAGGCCAGATCGGTGCGCTTTAAGAAGGTCTGCTCCAAGGCCTCGACCACCTCCGGGCCTACCAGCAGGTTGCCCTGGGCCGCGTAGTTGGGGCCCCAGCGCCCCCCGGCCCAGGCATGGCAGGCCGTTCCGGTGTAGCTCAGGCTCTCGCCGTTAGCCAAGACGTAGCCAAACTGCCGCTTGGATAGGTCGGGGTCGGTGCGGGCAAACACCGCCAGGATGTCTTCCGGGCCAGCCCCGGCTTCCATCAGGGCCAGCCCCTGGGGGCCAAAGGCAGGGTTGGCGTAGGACTGGGTAGCCACGGCCCCCACCCCCGCCTTGGCCCAGGGCACCACCGCGCCCACCGCCAAAAATTTGCTAGCCACCACCACAGCTAAATCGCCGGTATCGGCATCGCGGGCCACTAGGGAAAAGGTGCTTACTAACATCCTGGGCTCTATCCTACGCCATCCTAGACAAAAGAGCGCTGCTGGCCATACACCGCAAACAATAGGCGCTCGCGAAACTCTAAAGGATTCATCTCCAGGGTCCCAAAGCGGGCCAGGTGGGGGTTTTGCACCTGGGCGTCGAAGAGGACATACCCCCTTTGGCGCAGGTGCTCCACCAAGCGTACCAGGGCCACCTTAGAGGCATTGGGTACGCGGTAAAACATGCTGTCGCCGATGAAGGCCGCTCCCAAGGCCACTCCCAGGATGCCCCCAGCCAGCCGCCCATCCAGCCAGGTCTCGAAGCTATGGGCGATGCCCAGCCGGTGCAGGTCCAGGTAAAAGGCCGCCAGTTCGGGTGTAATCCAGGTCTGGTGCTTGTAGGTACCTCCCCGGGTAGCACAGCCCTCCACCACCCCGGCGAAGTCATGGTTAATCCGCACTTCAAAGCGGTTGGCGTTAAGCACGCGCCGCAGGCTGCGGGGAATGTGGAAGCGCTCGTCTAGCGGTACGACCGCCCGGTAGGCGGTATCGTAGGCCCGCTCGTCCACCCAGCGGATGCCGTCGGCAAAGCCCAGGGGGAAGAAACCGTAGGAATACAGGTAGATAATCGCATCCAGGTTGTGGGCATCGACCCGCATATCTGCCTAGTCCAACAAGCTCCTCAAGGTTTTTGCCGAGACATCCTCGCCCACCTCCTCCCGCTTCATGGCCCAGGCCGGCAGGGGGAAAGTGAGGGCCAAGGGCACCGGCACCTCGGGCTGGTGCAGGATCATAGTGCCCTGGGGCAGAATCACCGCCCGCTGGCGGAACGAGGCCGGTAGGTAACGGTACTCGGGCCGCTCCGCCTCGGCAGCGTCGAGGCGACCTACCACCCGGATGGCCGCGTTGCCCACCACCCGGCTTTCCACCTCGGAAGCGGTCTGCTGAGCCCCAATCAGGATCACCCCCAGGCTGCGCCCCCGCTCGGCAATGTCGAGCAGAATATCCTTGATGGGGCTTTCCCCCTCGCGGGGGGCGTACTTGTTGAGCTCATCCAGCACCACAAAGACCCGGCCCGGGTAGTCGCCCCGCTCCTTGCGCTCGAAGACCTCGCGCAAAATGGCTCCCACCACGAACATCTGGGCCTGGGCAGGTAGCTGGTGGATATCCACCACGCTAACCTGAGCCCCTGCCAAGGGGTTAGGCGGCTGGCCCGGCTTATCCCCCCGGATGAGGTGCTGTACATTACCCACCGCCGCCCTAAGCCGGCGGACGAAGGCCTGAAGGGTGGCCGGGGCCTGCCGGGCTGTCCAGGTGCGGTCGCCCTTGGCCTCCTCTCCTTCCGATTCCGGCCCCAACAGCTTCAGCTCGATATAGTCTACCAGCTCGGCAAAAGTGCTGATTTTGACCTTGCCTAGCTCAGCAAAGGGTACCTCCCCCGATAGGGTCACAACCCCATCGTGCCCCTCCTCCACCCACAGCCCTGGGCCCTTCTGGTCCTTCGCCAGCTGGCGCAGCCGCTCGGTGACCTGGTCGATCAGGAAGCCCAGGTTGCTCATGGCCCCTCGGTCGGTGAAGAGAAAGGGCAGAAGCCCCTCGCGGCAGAACTGCACCAGGTCCCAGTGGTAGGGGCGTGCGTCCAGTCGGCCCACATCGGGCAGGATGTCCCCGGGGGTCTTGCGCGGGGGGGCCAGGAAGGCCACGCTTTGGAAGGGCTGGGCGGGCAGATTCATCTTCCGGTAGGCCTCGAGGGCCTGGGGGCTTAGGTCCTTGTTGGGCTTATCCAGGTAGAACAAATCCTCCCCCTTGACGTTGAAGATCAAAGCCCGGGTGTTGGCCTTCTCCGGATTGGCTGGGGATTGGAAGAGGCTATGCAGCAAGAAGGTAGCGTAGCTGGTCTTGGCCGCCACCCCCGAGACCCCCGAGATGTTGACATGGCCCCCCTTGAAGCCATTCAGGAAGTCGAAGTTGACGTAGGCCACCTCGCCGTTTTTAAGCAAGCCCACTGGGAGGCCTTTATCCTGCATGCGGTCGTAGTAAAGGGCCCGTTGTAGGGCCTCGTCCTCGGCCCAATAGACCGGCGAGCCGGGGCTGGGCGGCAGGTACTCCTCGGGCTCGAGGCGGGTGACCTGCACATGGGCCGCGTAGGAGAGGCTTACCGGCAGTAGGTCGCGCTGGGCCAGGAAGACATCGGTATCGAAAGGGCTTCCCTCGTAGAGCTTGACGACCTCATCCACCATGCCGTAGTAGCGCACCTTGCCGTCTATGTCCCCCCGCTGGGGGTCGGGATGGGAAAACTCCACATAGACCAGGTCATCGAGGCGCAAGTACTGCCCCTCCTCCACGGCCACCCAGAAGTCCAGCGCTTTGGCCGCGCGGCTGCCTAGCACCATGCCTACACGTCTCACCCATACCTCCTTAGGCAAATAAGGCCTGGAAGATTCTACGCCGAACCACCTCGCTGTGGCCCAGGTACCGGCCCAGCCACTGCTCGAGGCCCCCAATGGGCACCAGGTTCTGCGGGGCCCGGGGGTCGCGGGCCGGCGAAGAGGCCATTGCCCCAAACAGGCTCACCGAAAGGTCGGCTAGCCTGCGGGCCTGGTAGGGCTCAGAGGCCGGGGTCTCGACCCGCAGTAGGGCCGCCCCCCCATAGAAGGCGGTGCTAGGACTCAAGGGCAGCCGGATATACCAGGAAAACACATCCAAAGGCCGGCGCAACGCATAGCCAGGAATGCGGAAGATGGGGGTACGCTCAAAAGGCTGGAGCTGGGCCAGCAAGGCTTGTTCCTCTGGGCCCAGGTAGGAAGCGGCCTGGGTCTTGGTGTAGCCCAGCACCCGTTGGGGCTCGTGGATGGAGGCCTCCCCTGGGTATACCTGGCCGTCTAAAATCACCAACCCCCCTTCCAGCTCGTTGACCAGGCTGGCCTCGAGGGTGCGCATGGCCTCGGTAACCTTGCTGCGCAGGCTAGTGGGATCCGCCCTGGGCACCCGTAGGGGCTGGTAGTGGGCCAGGCCCGGCGGCAGGGGTTCCAAAGCCTCGTGGGCATAAAGCAGCAGGTGGCGCCGCTTGGGCTCACCCACGGGCCGAATCCCTCCGCCATCGCGTAGCACCGCTCCGGCCACCACCGTGGCCAGTAAAGCCCGCCGCCCCTGGGCATCGGCAATCTGGGCCTCGATGCGCTGCCGGCCATCCACCAGGTACAACACCGGCCAGTCCTCTGGCGCTACCCGCCGGGGCCTTTGGGCCTGCCAGAGCCCTTCGTAGTGGGTTTCAATAACCTCGAGGCCCTCTGGGCCTTCCTCGGCCATCCGCTCGGGCAGGGCGTACTCCGGGTTCCAGACCTCTAACCTCCAAGGCATACAACCCCAGTCTAGCAGCCCTCTTTGGCCCAGGCCCGGGAACAAAAACCAGGGCCTGAAGCCCTGGTTGGATGGCCGCTTCACCCTGGCTTACCAACCGCGTTTGGCTAGCCGCTCCTCCTGGGAGAGGTAGTCCAGGTTGATGCCCACCATAGCCTCCCCCAAATCCTCCGAGACCTCGGCCAGCACCTCGGGGTTGTTGTAGTGAGTTACGGCCCGCACAATGGCTCGAGCCCGCTTGCGCGGGTCGCCGGACTTGAAGATACCCGAGCCCACAAATACCCCGTCCATGCCAAGCTGCATCATCAAAGCGGCATCGGCAGGGGTGGCTACCCCCCCGGCGGCGAAGTTCACCACCGGCAACCGGCCGTGCTCGTGCACCCATAGCACCAGCTCGTAGGGGGCCCCGATGTTTTTGGCATAGGTCATCAGCTCTTCTTTGGGCATGGCCTGAATCTGGCGGATGCCCCCCAGCACCTTGCGGGCATGGCGCACCGCCTCCACCACGTTGCCGGTACCCGCCTCGCCCTTGGTACGGATCATGGCCGCCCCCTCGCCAATACGGCGCAAGGCCTCGCCGATGTCGGTAGCCCCGCAGACAAAAGGCACCTTGAAGGCGTGTTTGTCGATGTGGTAGGCCTCGTCCGCCGGGGTGAGCACCTCCGACTCATCGATGAAGTCCACCCCCAAAGCCTGGAGAATCTGGGCCTCCACAAAGTGCCCGATGCGGCACTTGGCCATCACCGGAATCGAGACCGCCTGCATGATCTCCTTGATTAGCTTGGGGTCGGACATCCGGGCCACACCCCCCTGGGCGCGTATATCGGCGGGTACGCGCTCGAGGGCCATCACCGCCACCGCCCCAGCTTCCTGGGCAATCTCGGCCTGCTGGGCGTTGACCACATCCATGATCACGCCCCCTTTGAACATCTCAGCGAATCCGGTTTTGACCCGCAGGGTTCCTTTCTCCATCACTTCCTCCAGCTAAGTAGCATACGCCTTTTGCCCTATGGCTCCTAGGGGTCTGGCCCACCAAATAGGAGCCGATACCCCACTGGGAGCAGGGTCGCGACGGGGGGTATTAGTAGACGTCCTCGGGCTTTTTTTCCATCTTGCCGGTCAGCCAGTAGATAATTCGCTCAGAGATGTTTTCCAAATGGTCGCCCAAACGCTCGTAGCTGCGGGCCACCCGCCCCAGGGTCAGGGCCTTGGTGATGGTGCGGGGGTCTTCCATCATGTAGGTCAGCAGCTCGCGCGAGACCTCCTCGTAAAGCCCATCGATCTCGTCGTCGCGGCGGAACACCTCCTTGGCCGCCTCGAGGTCGCGCTCGGCGATAGCCTTGGCGATCAGGTCGAGCATCCCGGCCAGGCGCCGGCCCATATCCGGCAGGGTGATGTAGTTTTTTAGCGGAGGCTCCTTGGCCAATAGCCGCACATCCTCAGCCACATGGGCGGCGTAATCCCCGGCCCGCTCGAGGTCGGTCAGGGCCTTGATGATGGTGAAGGTAAAGCGCAGGTCCGAGGCTACTAGAGCCTGCCGGGCCATCAGGGTGATCACCTCGGCCTCGATCTGGAGCTCCATCTGGTCTACCTGGTTGTCCTGAGCGACGACCTCCTGGGCCAGCCGGGGGTCTTGCTCGGCTAGGGCTTTGCTGCTCTTTTCCACCATCTCCCGCACCAGCGAGATCATCCGGATGGTCTCCTCGGTGATTCGGTTGAGTTCACGGTCGAGTCCTTCGCGCATGGTCGCTCCTCTTCTTCACAGTTTATTGCGCTTTTGCCACCCGGCGCTCCTGCTTAGCCCTGGGGCGGATGGGGAAGGTTAGGCCAAAGGCATTGCCCCCCTCCAGGGCCCGGCCATAGGCCATTCCACCCCAGCTCGCCGCCAGCCGGCGCACCAGGGCCAAGCCCAGGCCGGTGCCCCGCACATTGGCGGCATGCACCCCGCGCTGGCCAGGCTGGAAGAGCCTTTCAAACTCGTCAAGTGGCTGGCCCGGGTTGCGCACCTCGAGCCAAACCCCCTGCTCACCCTCGCCGCTCACCACCTCGATCTCGGGGCCGCTACCGTACTTGAGGGCATTGTCCAACAGGTTGAGCAGAGCCTGGTAGACCGCATCGGGGTTGGCCCGTACGGTATGCGGGGTTTCCCAACGAATCCAGGCCGATTTCTCCGCCAACTGAGGGGCCAGAAAGCGCTCCAAGCGGGGCTGGAGTTCCTCTAGGGCAAAGGTACGCTCCGAACCCGGCGGCTGGCCCAGGGGCAGATCCTCTACCAGCCGCCATAGGCGCTGGGTCTCCTGGTAGAGTAGCTCCAAGGCCTCGCGGGCCTCCTGGGGCTTTAGGCCCTCCCTTAGGGCCTCCAACAAGGAAAGCATCCCCGCAATGGGGGTGCGAAACTCGTGGGCCAGCACCCGGCTAGAGGCTTCCAGGGCCTCGAGACGGCTTTTCTCCGCGCTTTGGTCCCACAAAAGAAGAATCCCCGGCACCGCCTTGGCCCATAGGCTACGACCCCGCACCTCCACGCTGGCCTCACCGCCCGTACGGCAGAGGGCCTCGAGCTTGTGGTCGCGCAGGGCCAGGATCAGGGGGCGATCCAGCATCTTGGCCCGCTCTACCCCCAGAAGTGCAGCGGCCACCAGGTTCAAGTAGCGCACCCGCCCCTCGGCGAAGAGCACCACCCCTTCGCGGGCGTGCTCCCAGGCCTCCTGCAACAGGGCGTCCATGAGACTTGGCTCACTCCTTAAAGCGGTAGCCCACCCCGCGCAGAGTCTCCAAAAAACGGGGGGCCTTGGGATCCTCGTTGAGCTTATCCCGTAGCTGGGCCACGTGCTGATCCACGGTACGGGCGGTGCCCAGAAACTCCTGGCCCCAGACCCGCTCCAAAAGCTCCTCGCGGGTGTAGACTCGCCCAGGGTGACGGGCCAGGAAGGCTAGCAGGTCGAACTCGCGGCGGGTAAGTTCCAGGGGATGACCCTCTAAAAAGGCCTGATGGCGCTCCAAGTCGAGGCTCAAGGCCCCCCGCTCGAGCCGCCCGCTCTTCCCTACCCGGCGCAACAACGCCTGCACCCGGGCCAGAAGCTCGGGGGTGGAAAAGGGTTTGGTCAGGTAATCGTCAGCCCCTCGGACGAGCCCCTCCACCCGATCCTGCTCGGCCACCCGGGCCGTCAGCATCAACACCGGTAAACTTTCATAGCGGCCATCGCGGCGAAGGCGCTCCAGCAGGCGCACCCCGGGTTCGTCGGGCAGCATCCAGTCTAGGATAACCAGGTCGGCCTGGGCCAGCTTCTCCCACCCCTCGCGGGCCGTGGCGGCCTCCAAGACCTGGTGCCCAGCCCGGGCCAGCGAGAGCCGCAGCCCCATCCGCACCGAGGGTTCATCCTCCACCAAAAGGAGCTTCGACATCCCCTACAGTCTAGCCCGGAAGCGGTCAGAACAATGTCATGGCTTTTCCCCTACCCCCAACTCGAGCCAGACCCGGCCTTCCAGGCTGGCCTCTGGTTCCAGCACCCGCACCCCGGTATCGGACCAGCCCTGGCTTAGGAGATTGAAGCCATCGGTGGCGTGGGTCACCGGCTCGAGGGCCAGGCTTCCGTCCGGGGCGGTGAAGAGCACCAGGTGAGAAAAGATGGGCTCAGCCTCCAGGCGCAGCCTCCAGCCAGAACCCGGCCAGGTCAGCTCGAGCCAGCCCTCCCACCCGGCAAAGACGTGGTCGAAGCGGGCCGAACCCACGGGCTTAGGTTGGGAGAAATCGAAGCCTGGGGGAAGGGGCTGGGCAGGCTGGGTAGGCAGGCAGCTTTGGTCGGTCAGGTAGACTCGCCGGGCGCGGAATTGCAGCCGGGCTTCCTCTGAATAGCCCAAAAAGCGCATGAAGTAGGGATGGTGCCCCATCCCCGCTGGCATGGGCTCTTGGCCCGTGTTCTGCAACCGGGTGTGTATCTCTAGCCCCTGGGGCAAAAGCCGGTAGGTCAGCTCTACCGCAAAGGGAAAGGGAAAGTTCACCTCGGCAAAGCGGCTCGAGTCGAAGCGGCAGAAAAGCGTCTTTTCATCCCGGCGTGCCCAGGCCCAAGGCCGGCTGTGCGCCTCCCCGTGCAGAGTCTGGCCGTCGGCCCAGTTGGGCTTGAGCTGGTAGGTTCTACCGGCAAAGACAAAGCGGCCTTCGCGGATGCGGTTAGAGTAGGGGGCCAGCGGGTAGCTCGAGGTCTCCGGCGAGCGGCGCTGGGCCAGGGCGGCCGCAGCGGTAGGGCGCAGCAACGGTAGCCAAAACCCCTGGCTAAATAGCTCCAGGCCCACGATGCTGGCCCCCAGTTCCGGGGCCACGGTTAGGCGCAGCCCATCGTTTTGCAGGACTTCCAGGTGCATGGCTTCAGTCTACGCGCTAGACTACGTAAGGTATGCACGTCTTCCGACTGCGGGGCGACTTTGCGTCGCTGGATATCTACAGCGCAGCCCTATTCGAGCTAGGGGCCCGGGGCCTGGAGGAAAAAAGGGGCGAGGTCTGGGCCTACTTTCCCCAACGCCTCGAGCTGCCCTTCCCGGGGGAATGGCTCGAGCTACCCGATACCGACTGGCTGGAAGCCTACAAGCGCGACCTCAGGCCGGTGCAGGCCGGGCCCTTCGTGGTGCTGGCTCCCTGGCACACCTGGGAAGGCCCCCAGAAGCGCCTGGTCATTGAGCCGGGCATGGCCTTTGGCACCGGCCACCACGAGACCACCCGGCTAGCCCTCGAGGCCCTGGCCACCCGGGTCGAGCCTGGGATGCGGGTGCTAGACCTGGGCACCGGCTCAGGCATTCTGGCTATTGCCGCGGGCCTGCTGGGGGCCGAGGCTTTAGGACTGGACATTGACCCCAGCGTGATCCCCCAGGCCGAGGAAAACGCCCGGATCAACCAGGCGCCCGCCCAGTTCCGCCTGGGCAGCCTAGAAGACGTAGAAGGCCCGGTAGACCTAGTAGTGGCCAACCTGTTCGCCGAGCTACACGCCTACCTGGCCGGGAGCTACCGCAAGGTCTTTGGGGTCTGCGGTATCCTGATACTGAGTGGCATCCTGCTGGAGCGGGAGGCCCTGGTCGAGGAGGCCCTGGCCGCCCAGGCCTTCAAGCTTTTGGAACGCCGCCAGGAGGGGGAGTGGGTCTGCTTGACCTACGCTGCGGTGTAGCCATGCGCCCCCATCGTGCTTTTGTAGAGAAAATAGAGCCTCGGATCGGGCTCACGGGCCGCGAGGCCCACCACTTAGCCCAGGTTTTGCGGGCCCGGAAGGGGGATATCCTCACCGTCTTCGATGGCCAAGGCCTGGAGGGGCGGGCCCAGGTGGTGGCCCTAGAACCAGGGTGCATCTGGCTGCAGGTGGAGGAAACCTGGCCAGCCAGCCGCGAGACCCCCCAGCTCATCACCCTCTACCTGGCCCTGCTCAAAGGCGACCACCTGGCCGAGGTGGTGCGGGCCGCCACCGAGCTGGGGGTAGAGCAGGTAGTACCCGTCCTGAGCCAGCACTGCGTGGTGCGCGAATTAAGCCAGGCCAAGCTCGAGCGGCTTCAGCGCATCGCCCGCGAGGCAGCCAAGCAGTGCCAGCGCAGCCGGGTGCCCACGGTACAGCCGTTGCTCTTGCTAAGGGAGGTTCCGAGGGTGGAACAGGGCTTCGTGGCTCACCCCCAGGCCTCCCTCCTGGTGCACCAGCGCTTCGACCCCCAACGGCCCACGGCCCTTCTGACCGGCCCCGAGGGGGGGCTAAGCCCGGCCGAGGTGGCCTTGCTGGAGGAGCGGGGCTTCACCCCGGTCACCCTGGGGCCCCGTATCCTGCGGGCCGAGACAGCCCCAGTGGCCCTTTTGAGTCTGGTAACGGCGGCTTTCGGACTGTAAACTACCCTGACCGCATGGCTAACACCCTCTGGTCAGGGCTTTCCGAGGGAAGACGATGCCAAGACGACACCCTCAGAATCCGGGCCAAAGAGCGGCCCCTGCCCATCGAGCCAGCTCTTTGGGCATGGCCCACGCTCCGTGCAAAGCCATCCTCCAACAAAGGGGCGTTCGGAGCAAGCCTCCAGGGTTTTACCCCAGCAAGGCCGCTTCGTGCTGGGAACCCCATACCCTGGCTATCAAGGTTCGCCGGGGTAGCTTTACCCCTAAGCCCATCGTAACGCGTCCTGCGAAAGGAGGGAAGGGTAGAGCCGCCTTCGGGCGGCCCGGGGCTATCCCTCCCCGGCCAGATGCTGGCCGGGGTCTTCCGCCCCAGACCCCAATCGGATGAAGCCCTGGCTCTGGCTGGTACTGGTGGTGCTGTTCTCGGCCTGCCGCTACACCTTCTTGCCCCTCGACCCAGGCCGGGCCACCCTGCCGGAGCGGCTTAGCCTGAGCGGCACCCTCGAGGTGACCGAGCATGGCGCCCTAGCCCGGCTGGTGGTGCGGCGCATAGCCGAGCCGGTCTACCTAGAGCTACGCTGGTACAAAGGCGACCAGCTCTTCCAGGAACGCTCCCTCTGGGTGGAAAAGCCTGGGGTCTACCAGGCCCACTTCGAACGGCTGGACGAGGGCTACTACCGGCTGGTGGTGCTAGCGCGGCAAAGCCCCTTGCTACAGCTCGAGGTGGGCTCTCCCCTGCTGCCCCCACCCCCCGCGCCCCCGCCAGGCTAACCCCCGCCCACCCCAATCAGCAGCAGCACCAGAGGAATGGTCATAAACGACAGCACCGAGGAAAGCACCACCGCCCGGGCGGCCCGCGGGCCGTCCCCGCCAAACTCCCCCGCCATCAGAAAAGCGTTGACGGCAACGGGCATGGCGCTTTGCAGCACCAAAACCTGAATATCCAGGCGCTCTAAGCCTAGCGCCCAGCCCGCCACCCCGGCTAGAAGGGGGGCGGCCAACAAGCGAAGCGCGCTGGCCTGTAGCTCAAAGGGCCCCCACTCGGCCTTGGAACGGGCAATTTGAATCCCCAAGGTGAGCAGCATCACCGGAATACAGGCCTGGCCCAGAAGGTGCACCCCTTCGCCCAGCCCCAGCGGCAGGGGCAGCCCCAAACCCCGCACCGCCAGCCCCCCCACCAGGGCCCAGAACAGGGGCAGCCGCAGGGTAAACCCCAGGCTTTGTACGAACCCCCCACCCCGCAGGAAAGCCGGCCCTAGACCGAACATCAGCACGCTGCTGGCGATAAAAAAGACGATGGCCCGATCGAGGCCAGGCTGGCCCAGGGCAAAAAAGCAGAGGGAAAGGCCCATGTTGCCCGAGTTAGGAAAGGTAGCCGAAGCGATCAGGGCTTTGGCCGCCCCTTGCTCCAAGCGAAGCCACCGGGCCAGCCCCAAGGCCAGCAGGTACAGCCCGGCGGAGGCCAGGAAAAAGGCCGCGGTAATTCCTACCACACTGGCCCCGGTTAGCTTGGCCCGCAACATGGCATCGAAGATCAGCACCGGCACCAGGAGATAAATCGAGAGCTTGGAAAGGGTTGGTAGATCGAACTCGATGCGCCGACCCACCAGGTAACCGGTCAGCACAATAAAAGCCACCGGCACCACCGTGTTGAGCAGGGCTTCCATACCCTGGTAGCTTACCCGAAGCACGAAAAAACCGGCCCCCAAAAGGGGGCCGGGGCTATCGCCGCCTAGTGCGCGTGCCCGTGAGGGCTATGGGCGTGGCCGTGCTCGAGCTCCTCCGGGGTGGCCGGGCGGATAGCCGTGAGGGTCACCTCGAAGTCCAGAGTCTCACCGGCCAGGACGTGGTTGAAGTCGATGGTGACGTCGCGGTCCTCCACACTCAAGACGGTGAAGGGCATGGGGTTGCCCTGGGGGTCTTCCGCGTAGAACATGGCCCCCTCCACCACCTCGGCATCGGGGGGAAAAGCGCCTCGGTCTACGACCTGCACCCCCTCCGGGTCGTAGGGGCCGTAGCCTTTCTCGGGCGGAACCGAGACCACCACGGTCTCCCCTACCGTCTTACCCTCCAGGGCTTCCTCCAGCCCCGGCACGATGTTGCGGTGGCCGTGGAGGTAGTCCAGCTCCCCCTGATCGATCAGCTCGCTATCTACGTGCAGGGTGTAGCGAATGCGCACCACATGGTCTTTGCTTGCTGTCATACGTGCTCCTCTCCCTTCACAGAAACCTGTTGTTTCCGCGAGACAACCGAGTATAAAGCATCCCAAGTGAAGAAATGGTAAACCCAAGCCGGTATGCCTTGGGGCAATGGCCTATGCTATGGGCATGAACGTCGAACAGGTGATCGGTAAAACCCCGGTGGTCCGGCTCAAGCGCCTGGTCGAACCGGGCATGGCCGAGGTTTGGGTCAAGCTCGAGGGCAACAACCCCGGGGGCTCCATCAAAGACCGCACGGCCTGGTACCTGATTAAAGACGCCGAGGAACGCGGTATCTTGAGGCCAGGCTCGGGCCAGCTCATCGTGGAACCCACCAGTGGGAACACCGGCATCGGCCTGGCTATGGTGGCCGCCAGCCGGGGTTACCGGCTCATCCTCACCATGCCGGCCCAGATGTCGGAGGAGCGCAAGCGCATCCTGCGGGCCTATGGGGCTGAGCTGATCCTGACCGATCCCAGCCGGCGTATGCTGGCCGCCATCGAGGAGGCCCAGCGCATCGTGGCCGAGCAAGGGGCCTTCATGCCCAACCAGTTCGATAATCCCGCCAATGCTCGGGCCCACTACGAGACCACGGGCCCAGAGATATTCCAGCAGATGGAAGGCCGCCTCGATGCCTTTGTCTACGGCTCGGGTACCGGGGGGACGATCATGGGGGTAGGCCGGTACCTGCGCGAACGGCTTCCCAAGGTGCAAATCATCGCCTGCGAGCCCCGGCGCAGCAACGTGCTTTCGGGGGGGCAGATGGGTTCGCACCAGTTTCAGGGTATGGGGCCGGGCTTCATCCCCCCCAACCTGGACGTGCGCATGCTCGACCGGGTCATCCAGGTGCTCGAAGAAGACGCCTTCCCTCTGGCCAAGCCTCTAGCCCGCCAGGAAGGGCTTTTTGTGGGCATGAGCGCCTGCGGCATGATCTGGGCCGCTCTGCAAGTAGCGCGGGAGCTAGGCCCCGGCAAGCGGGTGTTGACCATCGCCTGCGACTCGGGGATGAAGTACCTTTCTACCCCTTTGTTTGCCGAAGAAGAAAGCCGGCCGGTCGCTTCCTGAGGCCAAGCCTACAAGCCCGCCAGCGTTTATGTTTTTAGCGGAGGGGGTATGATACCCTACGCTCGAGTATGCTAGAACGCCTCGAGGTGCAAAACCTGGCCGTGCTGGAGCAGGTAGCGCTGGAATTCGGCCCCGGCCTGACCGTTCTCACCGGCGAGACCGGGGCGGGCAAGAGCGTGCTGGTGGATGCCCTCTCCCTACTGCTGGGGGAGCGGGCCGAGGGCCTGGTTCGCCCAGGGGCCGAGGCCCTGCTGGTCACCGCTTTTTTCGCCGGCAAGAGCCTCTCCCGCAAGGTCTCGCAGGGCCGCAGCACCCCCCGGATCGATGGAGAGGTCGTAAGCCTCAAGGAGCTGAGCGAGGAAGCCGCCAAGCACCTGGCGATCCACGCCCAGCACGCGGCACTGGCCCTTTATAGCCGCAAGGCCCAGCGCCGCTTGCTCGACGCCCAGCTAGACCCCAGGCTGCTCGAGGCCTACCAGCAGGCCTACGCCCGCTTCCAGGCTTTACTCCAGGAAAGCCAGCGCCTCGAGGCCGCCGCCCGCGAACGTGAGCGCAAGCTGGACATCCTGCGCTTCCAAACGGAAGAAATCGAACGGGCCCGACTGGAAGTGGGCGAGGAAGAGGCCCTCCGGCAGGAAGCCGAGCGCCTGCGCCACCTCGAGGCCCTGCGCGAGCGGGTCTTAGCGGCCTTGGGCCTGCTCAGCGGGGAGGGCGACGCTTTGGGCCTGGTAGGGCAGGCCGCGCGGGAGATTAAGGCGGTAGGTCGCTTCGACGAGGCACTCGTACCGCTGGGGCAGGAGCTGGAGGGGGCCTTGGATGCCCTCAGAGCGGTGAACCGCGAGCTAGAAGACTACCTCGAGCGCCTCGAGGCCGACCCCGAACGCCTGGAGCAGGTGGAAACCCGGCTGGCCCAGATCGAGCGGCTCGAGCGCAAATACGGCGCGGGCATCCCGGCCATCCTCGAGTTCGCCCAGGCGGCCCGGCGCGAGCTAGCCGAGCTGGAAGGGGCCGAGGATCGCTTAGCCCAGCTTCAGATGGAAAAAGAGCAGGCCTGGCAGGCCCTGCTAACTGCGGGCCAGGCCCTTTCCCAGGCCCGGACCCAGGCCGCCCTTCGGCTCTCCCAGGAAGCCAGTGGGGAAATCCGGGCTTTGGGCATGCCCCAGGCCCGTTTCGAGGTGGGGCTGGTTCCCCTAGACAAACCCGGCCCCGAAGGGCTCGAGGAGGTGGAGCTGCGCTTCTCCGCCAACCCCGGCCTGCCCCTGGCCCCCTTAGAGAAAGCCGCCTCGGGAGGCGAACTTTCACGGGTCATGCTGGCTTTGGCCTTGCTGACTGGCAGCGAGGCCGAGACGGTGGTCTTCGACGAGATCGACACCGGGGTGGGGGGGGAGGCTGCCTGGCAGGTGGCCGAGCGGCTGGCCCGGCTGGCCCAGCAGCGCCAGGTGCTGGTGGTCACCCATCTTCCCCAGATCGCGGCCCGGGCCCAGACCCACTACCGGGTGGTCAAGGAGGCCCAGGGTGTTCGGGTGGAGCGGGTACAGGACGAGGAGCGGGTGCGGGAACTGGCCCGCATGCTCTCGGGCAGCTACTCCGAGGCTGCCCTAAAGCACGCCCGTGAGCTATTGGGCTCGGCTCCGTAACGGGTAAGGGGGTTGTTGCGTAACAAAGGTAACCCTCCTACACTGAAACTATCGCCCGATGAAAGTCCCACCTCCCCTCGAGCCCGATACCCTGTGTTGGCTGGAGCAGCTTCCCGAGGCAGCGGTCTGGCTGGATGAAGCGGGCCGGATTAGCTGGAGCAACCCGACCGCCACAGCCTTGTTTCCCCACGGCCTGGGGCAGCGATTGGAAGAGCTGCTCAGTCCCCAGGCCCCGCAAGCCGAGGGGTGGGTTCCCCAGAATCTTCTAGGGCTTGCCGGCCAGCGCTGGCGCTGGTTCCAGCTTAGCCGGGCCCCCTACAAAAACGGTCTGCTCTGCCTCTTGCACGAGGTAACCCCAGCTTACCATCAGGCCTTGGCCTACGCTTCTTCCCTCGAGGTGCTCTCCAGCCTCCTGGCTCAGGAGGCCCGGTTCGAGGAAACACTACAGCGGGTGCTGCAAACCGCGGTGGCGGTGGTTCCGGGGGCCGAGGCGGGTAGCCTGGCTCTGCTGGAGCAGGGTGAGTTCCGCTTTGTAGCCCAGATTGGCTTTGGGGATGAGCTAACCCAGCATGCCCTCAGCTACGAGCGCGAGCTGGAGTGGTACGGGCTGGGAGAGGAAGCCTGGCGGCAAGGTATACCCCGGCTGCTGGTGGCTCCCCAAATACAAGAGCGCAGCCGGCAAGCCGCCCCAGACCCGGGCGTGTTCGAGCGGGTAGGCCGGCTGGAAGAACTCAAAGCCACCATTACCGTACCCATTGTCTTGCAAGGCAAGGTCATGGGCACCCTTAACCTGGACGCCCTCTCCTCCACCGAGGCTTTTCCCCCCGAGAGCCTCTCCATTGCCCAGGCCTTTGCTCTGCAGGCTGCCACCGTGCTCTACGGCCTGCTCTTGCGCCGCCATCTATCCGATATGGCCCTGCGGGACGCCCTAACCGGCCTGGGCAATCGCCATGCTCTGGAGGAAGGCTTTGTCAAGGCCAAGGCCCTGGCCGAGCGGCTAGAGTTGCCTCTAACCCTCATCTACTGGGATATGAATGGCCTCAAGCGCATCAACGACCAGTACGGGCACGCCACAGGCGACCAGGCCCTGCGGGTGCTAGGCCGGGCCCTACGTGGGGCGGTACGCCAGGAAGACCAGGCCTTCCGCATCGGTGGGGATGAGTTCGTCACCTTGCACCTGGGCCTGCCCCTGGCCGAGGCCCCTGAGGTGATCGAGCGGGTACGCTCAGAAATCCATGTAGAGGTCAGCGCAGGGGCCATCGAGGTTACCGCTCGGATGGATCTAGCCGCGGCCCTGGAAAAAGGCGATGCAGCCATGTATGCCGACAAGCGCGGCACCCCAAAACTAGGCGAGGCCTAGCAGCACCCGCACCCCATCGGCCACGTACTGCACCGCCAAAGCCGCCAGCAAAATCCCCAACACCCGGGTGATCACGTTAATGCCGGTGCGCCCCAGGAAGCTGGAAAACTTGAGCGCTGCCCGCAACGACCAGTAGGTGAGGAAAAGCACCAGCGCCGCCATAGCCAGCACCAGCCCAAAGCCCACGACCCCGCTGGGGGCCGATCCAGCCAGAATCAGCACCCCGGCCAGGGTTCCCGGCCCGGCGATGAGGGGGATGGCCAGGGGAAACACCGAAATATCGGCCCGCGCCTGCGACTCGGCCTGTTCTTCGTCGGTCTCACGCTCGAGCTGGGCGTTGATCATATCCAGGGCAATCCGGAACAAAAGAAGCCCCCCTGCTACCTTGAGGGCCTCGAGGCTGATCCCTAAGTAGCGCAGGATCACCCCTCCCAGCAAAGCAAAAATCAACACAATTAGCCCGGCCACGGTGGTGGCCTTAAGGGCAATGCGCTTTTGCTCCTGGTAGCTGCGTGTGCCCACCAAGGCCAGAAATAGCGGTATCAGGCCGATGGGGTCGATCAGCACGAATAAAGTCAGAAAAGCCTTTAGCGCAAACTCCACCACAGGCGTCCTTAGGGCTAGGTGAGTAGCGCCTCAAACTCTTCCTGCAGGGCCTCGGCCACTGCCACGCTGCGCCCCACCACCAAGATGGTGTCCTCCCCGGCGATGGTGCCCACAATGTCGTCGCGGCGCAACCGGTCTATTAATAGGGCAATGCCCGAGGCATGCCCCTCGGAAACCTTCAGCACCAAGATGTTCTCGCCTCGGTCTACGTCGTGCACAAAGGTAGGAAAGATGCGCCGGAGCTCCTCCATCACGTCTTCCGCCACATCCACCGGGGCCAGGGCATACTTGTGCTTACCTCGGCCAAGGGGCACCCGCACTAGGCGAAGCTCGTTGATGTCGCGGCTCACGGTGGCCTGGGTTACGTCGAAGTTCATCTCGCGTAGCCGCTGCACCAACTGGGCCTGGGTGGAAATGCTCTCCCGGCTGATGATCTCTTGAATAGCCCGATGCCGCTGCTCTTTGCTTGCCATGGCGCAATCGCTCCAAGTTTCGTCCTGCGATTATACAGATGTACCCCAACCGGCACACGCAAAGACACGACCCTCTCCGGGGTTTTTATCTCCTGGCCGGGCCCAGCAAGCTGGACTAATCCGCTGTTTCAGCCACCTCGCGGGGGTAAAGCTGATCCAGGTACTTGCTCAATCGATCCTCGGCAATCAGGTTTTCCCCGATTAGCAAGCGGCCCGTCAGGAGTTCCTTCATGGCCCAGGTCACCGCGTTGGGGTCGGGCTTCTCCCCCTCGAGGGTACGCATGCGGGGGATTTCGTGGCTTTCCAGCACGGTGTTTTTGAAATCGTAGCGCAGCAACTGCTGGGCGCGCTTAGCGGTCACCACTGTCAGACGGTACTTGGAGTCGGTCAGGGTTAGAAGGGTGTCAATGCCAGGCTCTGCCATACGTAGACCTCTCTAAAGGAGAGATTGTACAGCAGAATTGGCGCTGTGCCGAGAGCGGGCGGGGTATTTTTGTCCGGGGAAACCCCTTATACTGAGGCCACCAAGGAGGTAGACCATGATTCGCACTGTCGCCCTTGTGGGGCACAGCGGCAGCGGCAAGACCACCCTCGGTGAGGCCCTGCTCTACTTCACCGGGGGCAAGGATCGCATGGGCAAAATCGAAGAGGGCAGCACCACCTCGGACTACACCCCCGAGGAAAAGGCCCACCGGGTCTCGGTTCGCACCGCGGTGCTGCCCCTCGTCTACCAAGGCCACCGCATCTACTTGTTGGACGCACCAGGTTATGCCGATTTCGTGGGGGAGATCCGTGGGGCTATGGAGGCCGCCGATGCCGCAGTGGTGGTGGTTTCCGCCGAAACCGGCGTGCAGATCGGTACCGAGCGGGCCTGGACGGTGGCCGAGCGGCTGGAACTACCCCGGATGGTGGTGGTCAGCAAGCTGGAGAAAGGGGGCGACTTTTTTGCCCTCCTGGAAGACCTGCGCTCGACTTTGGGGCCCATCCTCCCGGCCCATCTACCCCTTTACGAGAACGGCCAGTGGGTGGGCCTAATCGATGTGCTGCACGACCGTGCCTTCCGCTACGAGAAGGGCCGCCCGGTGGTGGCCAGCATCCCTGAGAATCAGCGCCCCAAAGTAGAGCAGTACCGCCACGAGGCCCGCGAGGCCATCATCGAAACCGACGAAAGCCTGCTGGAAAAGTACCTCGAGGGCGGTGAGGTGGAGGAGGTGGCGCTTTCCCGGGCCTTCCACGAGGCGGTGCGCAAGGGCCAGGTTTTCCCTGTGGCCATCGGCTCCTCTGGGGCTTTGATTGGGCTGGATATGCTGTTGGATTTGTTCCTAGAGGCCCTCCCCTCTCCCACCGAGCGCTGGGGGGAAGGCAGCCCTGCCGCCAAGGTGTTCAAGGTGCAGGTAGACCCCTTCATGGGGCAGGTGGCCTTCGCCCGGCTGTACCGGGGCAGAGTGAAGCCAGGCGACACCCTGCAGTCCGACAACGGTTCGGTGCGCCTGGCCCACCTCTACACCGCCAAGGGCAAGGACCTGGTGGAACTCGAGGAGGCCGAGGCCGGCACCATCCTGGCCCTGCCCAAAGCCGATACCCTGCACAAGGGTATGGCCCTATGGCAGGGCGAGCGCCCCGAGTTCCCCTCGGCCCGCCTGCCCGAACCCAACGTGATGGTGGCCATCGCCCCCGAGTCCCGCAACGACGAGGCCAAGCTAGGCGATGCCCTGCGCAAGCTTTTGGAGGAAGACCCCAGCTTAAAGTTCGAGCGCAACCCCGAAACGGGCGAGCAAATCCTGTGGGGCCACGGCGAGTTGCACCTGGAGACCGCCAAGGAGCGGCTGGCCGACTACGGGGTCAAAATCATAAGCCGTCCCCCTAAAATCCCCTACCGCGAGACCATCCGCCGCAAGGCCGAAGGGCAGGGTAAGCACAAAAAGCAAACCGGCGGCCACGGGCAGTACGGCGACGTATGGCTGCGCCTCGAGCCCCATGAGGACTACGCCTTCGTCTGGGAGATCACCGGCGGGGTCATTCCCACCAAGTACATGGAAGCGGTGGAGGCCGGCATTAAGGAAGCAGCCAAGCAAGGCCCTTTGGCCGGTTACCCGGTGATTGGTTTCAAAGCTGCGGTTTACCACGGCTCCTATCACGAGGTGGATAGCTCCGACATGGCCTTTCAGATCGCGGCCCAGCTGGCCTTCAAAAACGTGGTAGCGCAGGCCAGCCCTACCCTGCTCGAGCCCATCTATACCCTCAAGGTTTTCGTGCCGCAAGACCGGGTCGGCGACATCCTCTCCGACCTACAATCCCGCCGGGGGCGCATCCTGGGCATGGACCAGGAGGGCGCCTTAGCTGTGGTCAACGCCGAGGTTCCGCTGGCCGAGATTCTCGAGTACAGCCGCACGCTTTCCGGCCTGACCCAGGGCACCGGGGCTTACAGCCTGGAGTTCTCCCACTACGCCGAGGTGCCCCCCAACCTGGCGCAAAAAATCATCGCCGAGCGGCAAAAAGCCGAGGCCTAGCGGACTATCTGGCTCCCTAGGTGTAGGGTTTGTCCGGCCAGCAAACGGGCTACTCTGGCTGGACTTAGGCTTGCATCCCAGCGCAAGGTTTGCGCCGCAGCCAGGGTCATGCTCACCAAAAGATCGGCCATCAGGGCCGCTTCGCTGGGGCTGGCTGTTGCCCCCTGGCGACTAAGAACCAGCATTAGATGCTCGCTGATATCCCGTCGCAGCCCCTGCTGGATACGGGCCAGGGTCTGGCCTAAAGGGGTGGGCTCGCGAAAGTAGCGGATGAACATCTCCACGAACTGCCAGTTGGCCTCGAGCTCTTGCAACACCTGCTGGTAGAGGCGGGCAATCTCTTCAAAATCGGCAGCACCTGCTTGCCTTAGCTCATCTAAGCTGCGCCCTAAAAGTGCCCGGATGCGCCCTCCTACTACCTCAGCCGCTGATACCAGACACTCCTCGAGGCTGGCAAAGTGGGCATAAAGCCCCGACTGCACCACCCCGGCAGCCTGGGCCAGGCGGGTGGTGGAGACCGCCTCCAGACCCTCTCGGGCAATAAGCTCTATGGCTGCTTGCAAAATGCGCTCGCGGGTGTTTGGCCCAGCCCGCCGACCTTTCTTCGCAACCATCCCTGGCTCATCATACGCTGTTTGTGAGGATTAAGCGGCCCTTAATGTTACGCCTAGCTGCCCTTTTCCCAAGCGATGATAGATCTATCATTATTGCTGGGGCATTAAGGCTCCATGGAGGAGGTTTTATGAGAAAAAATCTGCCTATCCTGACGTTGCTCCTGGCTGGCCTACTAACCGCCTGCGGCGAACAACCCACCAGCGAACCCATGAGTCAAAGCGACGCACAAAACCTAAAAACCACCTTTTTGCAAAGCAACCCGTTCTTCATAGCCAGCCTGAACAACCCCGCCGGCCTCCTGAATACCGCAGGCGCACAGGGCTTGCCCGGGCCTATCGCTGCTTTAGGCGCAGCCATGGGCTTCGACCTAGAGCCGGCCAGCCTCGCCTGTAGCGTAAACAGCAGTGGCAACACACAAGACCAAGACCGAGACGGTGTTCCTGTAGGGGCCAGCTACACTGCCGACTGCCAACAGGGCAACAACAGCTTCAAAGCCCGCATGAGCCTGCGCGACAAGGACGACAACGATCCCAGGAGTGGTTACGTCCTAGACACGCAAGAGTTCCAGCTCGTCCTGAACAAAGGTCAGAGCAACGAGACAGGGTTGGTTCTCGACCTCGATCTCGACCTGACCCAGCGCAACCCCAACTACAACCTCTACCACAACTTCAGCCTCACCCTATACAACCGCAGCAACCGCTACAACCTGGCCTACACCTACACCACCACCTACACCCCCGACGACCCGCAAAACCCCTTCTATGCTGGAACCATCGACTTTAGCGGCATCTTCGACTACCGCTACAACGGCAAGTGGTACCGGCTTAACGCCCAGGGCATCAGCCTAAAATACAGCCGCACCTGCACGCAAAGCTTCGTTGGGGGTAGGGTACGGCTCGAGGACAGCCGAGGCAACCACCTGGAAATCATCTATAACGGCTGCAACAATATAAGCACCACCTACAACGGCTAGGTCTTGTAAAATTCCCATCCCTTTCCCAAGCAGGCGGGTACCATAGGGTTATGGTTCGCCTGCTTGCTTTTGTTCTTCTGCTTGGTTCGGCCCTGGCACAAAACCTGCTGGCCCTGGCCCCTCAGGGGGCCGTGGCAGGCTTCCAACTAAGCGACCTACGGAATAGCCGCTACCTGGCCGGGCTGGCCCAGGACTGGAAAAGCAGTGGACTAGAAACCCTCCTCAAGCGCGAGCTGCAAAAAGAGGTAGGTGGGCAGGCCGACCTGCTGGGCATCGCCGCGGGAGGGGTGGCCGCAGCGCTGTACCGCGACGGCTTCTTCCTCATCGCCCGGCCTAGCCCGGCGGCCTTGCAGGCCGTACGGCGCGAAACTCGGGGGGTGCGCCCTGAAGGAGGCTGGCTAGTGGGAGGAGATAGCGAGGTGCTTACCGGCATTAGCCGGGAACTGGTCTTCCTAGCCTCGCCCAAATACGCCCGCCTCTTCCTGCAAGGCCGGCGGGGCCTGCAAGCCCCAGCTAGGGGGGATATCGTGCTGTGGGGTGCACTCCCGCAAGACCTGGTGCGAAGCTTAGGGCTGCCTCCTCGCACCCAGAGTGCCCTTAGTACCTTCCGCCGTTTCAGTTACGCCCTACAGCTCACCCCTGGAGGCTACACCGATGAGACTCGCCTCGAGCTCAACCCGGGTGCCGACCCTACCCTGGCCGCGCTGCTTTTGCCCAAAGAGCGCCCCTTCGACGCGGGGAATCTACCCCAAGGCTACGCGGTCACCAGCGGGGTCTTCGACCTAGGCCGGCTGGGGGCTTACCTACCTGGGTTGCTGCGGGAGTTTGACCTGCGGCTAAATCTCGATCTGCGGGCCTTCGGCACCCGTTTTGCCACGGTGAGCGTCCAAGGGCCACCCCCTGCCCCGGATGCCCTGGGAGAAGGGCTTCTAGGGCACAACCTGATTTACTGGGAGGTGCGCGACCCCGCCACCGCCGAGGCCAACCTGCTGGCCTTGCTGCAGACCCTGGCTGCTTTTGCCACCCCGCAGGGGCAGGGGGGCTTCCGCATGCTGGGCAATGAGGGCGGTTTCAAAGCGGTGGAGGTGGGCCTGATGGGCAAGCTTTACTACCGCCTCGAGGCCAACCGGTTGGTTCTGGCCACCAGCGAAAGCGCCCTGCAGGCCACCCACAACCCCCCCTGGAACCAAAACCTCGATTTCCGCCGCTTCCGCGTGCGCATCCCGGCAGGTGCGGTGGGCTATACCTTTAGCCAACAGGGTGTAATCCTGCAAGAGCAGGCCACCCAGCTAGCCAGGCTGCTGCCCCAAGCCATCGGCAGCAGCGGCCTCGAGGGGGAACTCGTCCAGTCCCTGGCCAGCTTCACCGAGCGCCTGGCCAAACGCTTCGGTGCGGGGCTTTCCTACACGGTGGTGGAGGGCAACGCCCTGGTGACCCGAGGGTTTTACGAGGTACGCTGGTAGCCCTTACTCCAGCGGTACCTCCACCACCCGGCCCAGCGTGGAAAGGGGCTTGTCGAACTGGCGTTGGTCGCCCACCACCACAATCACGAACTCCTCCGGGCGCACAAACTGCTGCATGACCCGCTGCAAATCGGCAGGGGTAGCAGCCTGAATCTGCTGGATGTAGCGCTCGTAGTAGTCGGCGGGTAGGCCCAGCATCTGGGTCCGGGCGATGCGCTCGGCCACCGCCTGCTTGGAGGTAAAACGGAAGACCTCGGCATTGAGGATGTTGTTGCGGAAAAGCTCGAGCTCCTCCGGTGAGACCGGCCGATCCCGCAAGTCGCGGAACTGCCCTAGCATCAGCTCGATGACCTCCACCGTCTTGTCCACCCGCGAGATAGAGGCCCCATAGAAGAAGCCCGGCCAGCCGAAGCCCTGGGTCTGGGCCCCCCCGGTGGCATAGGCCAGCCCCCGCTTGGTGCGCACCTCCAGGAAAAGCCGGCTGTTGAAACCATCCCCCAGCACCCGGCTGGCTAGATCAAGTTCGCTGTAGCCTGGGGCAAAAGCCGCTACAGTGGGGTTGCCCATGTAGATAACGCTTTGGTTGGTCTCCTTCTGCACGAAGTAGATAGCCGGCTTGGGGGTGGGTGGGGCAAAGCTGGGCAGGCTGACCTCCCCTGGGCGCCAGTCTCGCAAGACCCGTTCCAGCCGGGCCACCATCTCCTGGGTATTGAAGTCGCCGGTAATGGCCAGCACTGCAGCGTTGGGCTTGAAGAAGCGTTGGTGGAAGGCCAACAGGTCCTCGCGGGTAATGGAACCCACCGAGGCCGCGTTGCTCACCCGGCCTGCGGGGTGCCCTTCCTGGATGCGGCGGAGGAACTCCCGCACGGCAATCTGGGTGGGTTGGTCGTTGCGCCGGCGGATGGCCTCTAAAGCCCGGCCCTTCTCCAGCTCGAGCCGCTCCTGGGCGAAGCGGGGCCGGATCAGCACGTCGGTCCATACCTCCAGTACCTGCTCCAGGTTCTCGCTCAGGGTGTTGAAGGCCACCGAGGTAAACAGGGTATCGCTGCTGACACTCACCGAAGCGGCCAGGGTCTCCAGGACCTCGTCCACCTCATCAGGACCGCGCCCCCCCGCCCCACCGGTGCGCATAACGCTGGCAAAAATCCCGCTCAGGCCCACCTTGTCGTCGGGCTCGTAGATGGCGCCGGCCCGTAGGTAGACGCGCCCGCTCACGAAGGGCAGGCTGCGGTCCTCCACCAAGAGAACCGTCAAACCGTTAGAAAGCTGAACCCGGGTAGGCTGGATGACCGCAGGTTGCAGCCGGGGGAACTGCATCTTAAAGGGGTCAGGCCAGTCGGCAGGTACCCCCTGGGCCAAGGCCAGCGAAAGCAAAGCGGCCCCAAGCAGGCTCCAGATGGCTTTCATCGGCTCCCTCCTTTGGTAACCAGGGTGGCTACAGTGCGGTTCTGCTCGGTGAAGTATGTACGGGCCACCTGCTGAATCTCCTCTGCGGTGATGGTATTGTAGATGGCTTCCTCCTCAAAAATCCGCTGATACCCCCCAAAGAACAGCTCATAGAAGGCCAGGGTCTGGGCCAGCCCCGGCCCACCCTGCAAGACCCGCAAGTAGGCGGCGCGGGTCTGGTTGCGCACCCGGGTCAGCTCCTGGGGGGTAACCGGCTCGTTCTTGAGGCGCTCGAGCTCCTCGTAGATGAGGCGCTCGAGGTCCTGGGTGGTGCGCGGAGCGCGGGGCTGGGCTGAGATAACGAAGAGGTTGGGGTAGCGGAAGCCGGGCGAGGCCGAGCTGGAGCTAACGTTCAAAGCGGCCTGCTCCTGGATGACCAAGCGGCGGAACAACCGGCTGGTACGCCCCTCGGTGAGGATAGCGTCGATTACGTCCATCACGTAGGCCTCGCGGCTAGGGTAGGTGGGCTTGTGAAAGCCAATCAGCAGGCTGGGCTGGGCGTTGTACTCTAGCGTCACCCGCCGCTCGGCCCTCTGGGGGGGCTCGTCGGGAATGTTTAGGCTGGGGCGCTCGGGACCCCGGGGGACCGCTCCCATATAGCGACGCACCAGCTGGATATCCCGCTCAGGCTCCACGTCCCCCACCAACACCAGCACCGCTCGGTTGGGGTGGTAGTGGGTCCGCCAGAACTCCAGGGCCTCATCCACCCGGTAGCCCTGGATCTCCTCCCGGCTGCCGATCAGAGGCCGGCCATAGGGGTGCACCTGGAAGGCCGCGCGCAAAAAGACCTCACTCAACGCCCCGTTGGGGTCGTTCTCGTTGCGCTGACGGCGCTCCTCCAGCACCACATCCACCTCCTCGTAGAAGCTACGGAAGACCGCGTTCATCATCACGTCGGCGTAGACCCGCAGGTAGAGCTCGAGGCGGTTGGAGGGCAGGGAAACCCGGTAGTCGGTGCGGTCGTAGCCGGTGGAGGCGTTGAGGCCTTGCTCACCGTTGTTGGTGAAAAGCTGGTCAATGGGGTTGGGCAAGGCCAGCCTTTTGGCCTCCTCGCGAGCCTGGTTGAAAGCTGCCGTAAGGCGCTGGATTTCCTCCTGGGAGGCCCCCCGGGCGATGGCCTGATCCAGCTCGGCCCGGGCCTTATCTATCGCCTCCAGGGCCGCTTTCTCCCTAGGCCAGTCCAGGCTCCCAATGCTGGGCGTACCCTTGAAGGCCATATGCTCGACCATGTGGGCAATCCCCCCCAGCCCTGGGGCCTCGTCCACACCGCCGACATCGAACATCAGATTGAAGTGGATGACCGGGGCGGTCTTGTCCGGCACCATCAAGACCCGCAGGCCGTTGTCTAGGGTGTATTTGCGTATCTGTTCGCGTAGCTGCTGGGCCGGGGCTACGGGCAGCAACAACAACAGCATCATCAACCAAAGTTTGTGTCTCACCGCGTTCCTCCCTTGCTAGGGCAGTGTATGGCCTTAGATTAAGGCCCAAAAATGAGGAAAAAAATGGGGCTACCCACCTTCCCCAGCCCTTAGGGCGGCAAGACCACAATCAGGGCCTGCATGATAAAAGGAGGCATCTGCCGAGCCGGTAGGGGCCGGCCCAGAAGCACCAGAAAATAGGGGCCTGGCTTGGGAAAAACCACCCGCCCTTCTACCCGCCCGCTGCGTGGGTTGAACTGGAGCTGTACCTGGGCATCGGGCTGGGCCGTAGCCCTAACCTGGCCCTGGTAAAACAGCAGGGTACAGAAGCAGTCCCGCGGATTGATGGGCAACCCTCCTACCCGCACATACTCGATCCAGGCCACAGTCGGAACACCGGCCTTGGGGGTGGCGTCGTTAGGCTCAAAGTCTACCTCCCCCTCCACAAAGCCACCGCTGCCGCGAAAGGGATGGGCCAGCCCCAGACCCAGCATCAAAAGCAGCGCGAGCCACCGCCCCATACCTGCCCTCAGTCTAAGGTTCAGCTGGAGGTAGAAGGTTAGGGTTGGCGGTGAAGCTTTGGTCGGTGAGGGACTCCAGGAAGGCCACCAGATCATCGATTTCCCGCTTACTGAGGCCCAAGGGCCGGATGAGCACGTCGGCGTTCAGGTTGGGTTGCCCTCCCCGGTTGTAGTGCATGACCACTTCGCGCAGGGTGGGGATGGAACCATCGTGCATGTAAGGCGCGGTAAGGGCCACGTTGCGCAGGGTGGGGGTCTTGAACTTGCCCACGTCCTCATCCCGGCCGGTGGCCCGGGCTAGGCCAACGTCCGGGTAAACCGTGTACAAAGCGGTGTTGTGAGGGGCGTCGTCGGTGAACTCAGGGCCAGTGTGGCAGTGAAAGCAGTCGCTCCGTTCACTGAAAAATAGCTCCATGCCCCGCTGGGCTGCTGGAGACAAGGCCTTGAGATCACCAGCCTGGAATCGGTCAAAGGGGCTGTTGTAGGAAAGCAGGGTGCGCTGGAAGGCTGCCAGGGCAAAGGTCACCGTCCGCAGGCTGGGGGGCTCCCCGAAGACCTCGCGGAAGGCTTGAGCGTAGCTGGGAATGGCCTCGAGGCGCTGGGCTATGGCCTCGGGGGTCATGGCCATCTCGTCATGGGCGGTCAGGGGCCCCACCGCTTGTAGCTCGAGCCGGGGCGAACGGCCCTCCCAGAACAAGGCCCGGCGGTGGCCCACGTTGGTCAGGCTGGGTGCGTTGCGCCGGCCCTCTTGCCCCCCCACCCCTCGGCTGAAGCGCTGACCCCCATCGCTAAAGGCAAAGGCCGGTTTATGACAGCTTGCACAAGCCACCGTTCCATCGGCGGAGAGGCGAGTATCGTAGAAAAGGCGTCGGCCTAAGGCCACCTTAGCCGGGGTCTGGGGGTTGTCGGGGGGCTCAAGGGGTAGCCGCACCCTAGGCATAGGCAAAGCCTCCTCCCCTTCCACCCGGAGAGTGGCCAGCCACAGCAAGCCTGGCAGACCCAACAACAGTAGAAAATAGGCCCAATGTGTGTTCATCGGCTTTGCAGCGGGGGTGAGGCTAGGCTAAAGGCCTGGGTCAGATTCTGATAAACCAACCCCATGAAAGCACGCGTCTGGGGACTCAAGCCATGAAGCTGGCGCAGCTCTTCCTGCCGCCAATCCAAAAAAGCCCCCCCTGGCCCGGGCAAAAAAGCCGTGCCTATGTCCAGATTGAACAAGATACTCCCCCCCCGGCTGGGCAAATTGAGCACCAAACGCGGGGTTTGTAGGTCTTGCAGCCGTACCGGTATGCGAAAAGCATCAGTGCCCATATGGATCACCCAACGCCGCTCTTGCTCCAGGAAAGCCCGGCCCTCGAGCTTGAAGAAGATGTAGCCTGGGTTCCAGGCCCAATACATCCCGGAGTTCACCCCTAAGGGGGGCGACTGGGTGGCGGCATCCAGGTGGTTCAGTTCCCGCGGTACGCCCACGTTGAAGCGGATACCCCGATAGATGCCGGGTGGGGCCTCGAAGCGCATTAGTGTCACTCCTTGGGTTCGGCCTCCCGCTTTGAACTCGGCCAGCACCAAGCCCGGCACACGCACCTCGCTGCCATCAGGGCGCACCAAGGCCACCTCGGAGAGGTAAAACTTGAGCAGGTCGATCTGGTAGCGCTGCCCCTGGGGGGTTTGGTAGGTTTGGCCAAATTGCAAAGGCTGGCCCCCTACCCGCAGGTTCAGCTTGAGTTCGACCGGGGCTGCCAGGGCCAGGGCAAACAAGGGCCAAAAGAATAACCACCTCTGCATCCCACGCACTCCTCTTATACCCGAGATTAGCAGACCTACCCCATCCAGGGTGTGATACGCTCCCAGTCCCCACTAGCTAACGCGAAACCCATAGGGTATATGCCAGGCGGCGGCCCGGCAGGTCAACCGTCACTTCCCATAGCCCTGGCTTTGGAACCAGCAAGGCCAGGTGGTACTGCGAGCGGTAAAAAGGCTGGGCTGCCTCGGTGCGCTCGAAGTCCTCCTGGCGGGCCTTCAGAACAATAGTAGGGCCAGAAGACAACAGCCCTCCTTGGTCATCCCGCCAATCCATATAGAGGTGGATGATACCGGCCTGGCTGTAGAGCTGGCCCACCCAGTGCCCCTCGGGTGTGGCCTCGGCTATCTGAATCAGGCGGGAAGCCGCTGGGGCAGGCAAAGGGGTGGTCGCCAGAAAGCCGCTGACCAGCAGCACCCCGACCAGCAAAGCGGCCTCGAGGCCCAGCGTGCCCAAGCCCAAGACCCGCCCAGCCCGGTAACGGGGCAGGAACCACCAGCGGTGGAAAGCCGCCAGGCCCAGCACCAGGGCCACCAAGGCCAACTTCAGCAGCAAGCGCTGTCCGTAGGCGCTGGCCAGCAGATCGAGAGAAGGCAGGCGGGCCCAGGCCAGATAGGCCCCAGCCAGACTGAGTAGCCCCACCATACCCAGCCCCAAAGCAGAAAGCCTTTCCAAAGCCTTCAGGACAACCTCGCGGGGCGTACCCGGCCCAACCAAGGCCAAAGCCAGCAAGGCCCCACCCCAGACCACCCCAGCCCCCAGGTGCAGTAGGTCGGCCAAAACCTGGCCCGGGCTGGCCGCGGCGTGCCCACTCAGAGCCAAGGTGAACAACAGCCCAGTAGCCAGCCAGGGGTAAAGCCAGCGATCCCAGCGAAACCGGCCCAGGGCTAACCACAACAGCCCTAGCAATAGCCCCAGCCGCAGCAGCACCAGACGGCCCTGGGTGGTCTCGAGCAGGTAAGCCCCCATTAGACCAGGGTCCCCCAGCATCCAGGCCAGGTGGTAGGCTCCATACAGGCTGGCCCCCAAGGCCAGCAAAAAGCCCAGCGAAAGCATGTACCACAAGCGCCAGCGCTGGCGGCGGGCTGCCTGGGGACTCAGGTAGCGGGCAAAAATACCTGAGCCCAAAAGCCAAAATACCCCCAGATACAACCCGGCCCGCAGAACCGACTGGGCGACCTCGTGCTCGTGGGGCATGCCACAGCCTCAGGGTTTATACACAAAGACGAAGTAGCCCGTCTCAGGATGGCCATCCACCCCCAGGTTTCGCCACATCACCACATAAGGACCTGGCCTCAGGTTGGGCTTGAGGTTTAGGATCACGGTTTGGCTAGTACGGGCCGTGGCGGCTAAGCCGGCATCCACCCGGCGGGCCGCATCGTTTTTGGCCGGTAGGGCCTGTTTGACCAGGTCGGCAGCCAACCGGCGCAAGCGGGTGGGACTTCCCCAGGCCTCGGGAGGGGCCTCGAGGGGGTAGACCTTGAAGGTAGAAAGCCGCACCTCCACCGCCTCGGTAAAGGTGAGGCGCACCGTCTTGGGCGGGGTGCGAACCGTGGCCCCCGCCGCAGGTACCGAGCTTTTGTAGTCGGCATGGGCCAGGGCTAAGGAGAGAACCAGCGGGGCAAGAGCAGTCCATCGAAACATGTCTCCTCCTCGCTATGGGCGGGCGGGTGATGTGGGTTTCTACCCGATAACACCTGCTCCGTCACATAAGCCTCCAACTTCAAGGCGATCTGAAGGTTCTTAGCAGCACGACTCGAGGTAGGTCTGTTCAAGATCACCAAAGCTCAGCCCAACAAACCCACTTCCCGAATACGGCAGGAAAACAACGCGCGGCCTACGGGGGCCCTCGAGCCCATACCGGCTGTACAAAAACCCCTTTCGCCCTTGGCCCCCCTAGCTAAATGAGCCACTGGCTGGCCTAAGCCCAGCGCTGGGGCCAGGGTAGGCAGCATCATCTGTAACAAGCAGATGGGGCAGTGCTCGAGGTGGGCCGGAGGGTGCTCGGGGCCAGTTTGGCAAAGCTGGGACGGGAAGGCGGCCTGCGAGAGCATCCCCACCCCGCGCAGGCTGAACAGCAACGAGGCCAGACCCAGCAAGAGCACCAGACCCAACACCCCCCCTAGGGATGGGGTTTTGGGCCAGACTAGGCGCAACATCCTGTCCTTCAATATACTGCTCCCTAGGCCACCTTGTCCTCGCATGCCCCCCTAGATATGCTCTCGACATGCCTTTGCTTCTGCTGAGCCCAACCCGCCTCGAGGCTGCTTTTCTGCGGGGAAGGCGATTTGTGTTCCACGGACGGGCCGGACTGCGCGGCGAAGGCTGGGTCTGGCTCGAGAGTGGGATAGGCAAGGTCAACACCGCAGCTACCCTGGCCGCCTTTGCCCAGCGGCGCCGGCTCAAGCAGGTGCTGCTGTTTGGCATAGGGGGGGCCTACCCTGACTCGGGACTGACCATCGGCGATGCCGCCCTGGCCGAGAGGGAAATCCAGGCCGACCTGGGGGTGCGGGAGGGGGGCATGAAGGGCTTGGGCCTGCCCACCCTGGTGATAGAGCAACGCCCCTACCACAACTCTTTCCCCTTAGACCCCGCCTTCACCAACGAGCTAAAGCAACGGCTTGGCTTACCCGGCAAGGTTTTTCTGACCCAGGACACCGTCTCGGAAACCCCTGGCGAGGCCCTGGCGCTTTCTCGCCGCTGGGAAGCCGACCTAGAGAACATGGAGGGTGCGGCTTTTGCCCAAACCAGCCTCTGGCTGGGGCTGGCCGGGGCTGAGCTGCGCGTGGTTTCCAACCTGGCTGGCATCCGCGACAAGACCCACTGGCGCATCCGGCAGGCCATCGAGGTGCTGGAAAGCTACATCCTGCGTATCCTGGGGGCATGATCGACATCACCCGCCGCATCTACCCTGGTGTTCCGGTCTGGCCCGGCGACACCCCCTACCGCTTCGAGCTGGCCTGGCAGATGGCCCAGGGAGCTAGCGTAAACGTGGGCCGAATCACCACCACTACCCACCTAGGCACCCATCTAGACGCGCCCTGGCACTACCTCGAGGAAGGGGAAACGCTGGAAAGCATCCCCCTTTCGCTCCTCATCGGCCCCTGCCAGGTGGTGGACGCCCGAGGGCAAGAGGCCCTGACAGTGGCGTTTTTGCGCGGGGTTCCCCTGGCTGAGCGAACCCTTTTCTACACCGGCCAGCCCAACGACTGGGCCAGCTTCCCGCAAACCTTTATGCCCGTGTTGCCCGAGGCCGCAGCCTACCTGGCAGCCCAAGGGGTACGGCTTTTCGGCACCGACGCCCCCAGCGTAGACCCCCTCGACTCCAAGGAGCTACCCGGTCACAAAGCCCTGGCCCAAGGCGGAATCTACATCCTGGAAGGACTGGCCTTGGAGGGGGTGGCCCCAGGCCGCTACGAGCTTATCGCTCTACCGCTATCCCTCGAGGGAGCCGACGCTGCCCCGGTGCGGGCGGTTCTTCGCTAGCCACAAAGCAGCCCCAGAGACCCTACATTCTCACCTTGCCAGGCTAAGATGGCCTTTGATGCGGGCATTTTTCGTATTCCTGGGGGTGCTGGCCTCGCTGGGCTGGGCCCAGCCCCGCGTGGGCAGCGAGCCAGGCCTAACCCGACTGGTCTTTGACCTGCCCGCTGGGGCCACCTATCGGCTCAGCCAGAATGGCCAGGTACTCTCCATCCGCTTTCAGGGTACCCCACCCCGTCGCCTGGACACCCCCCTCAACACCCCAGAGGTCGTGGGCTACCAGGCCCGCCCCAGCCCGGGCGGCTCCACCTATACCCTCCGCCTGCGGCCCCAGACCACCCATCGCACCCTCGAGCTAAGCCAGCCGCGGCGCCTGGTGCTGGAGGTGCGAAGCCCGTCTGCCCCCTCCTCCCAGCCCCGCGCCCCTACCCCGGTGGTGGTGCTCGACCCGGGCCATGGCGGGATAGACCCTGGCGCGGTGGGCTACGTACACGAACACGAGGTAGTGCTGGACGTGGCTAAGCGCACCCAGCGGTTGCTAGAGGCCCGGGGTATCCAGGTGGTGTTGACCCGAAACGCCAACCGCCCCCTCTCCCCAGACAAGGCCACCGACCTGGGCCTTCGGGCAGCCATGGCCAATAGCAAGCGCACCCTGTTCGTCTCCATCCATGCCAACGCCGCCGAGAAGGCCGCTCAGGGCATTGAGGTCTACTACTTCGGTGAGGCCATCAAGCAGCGGCTTTTGTCCAAAGCCATTCTGGAAAACGGCGGCGGAGCTTTGGGCGAGCGCCTGACCCAGGAGGCCCGTACGGTAGCCCAGCGGCTCATGAGCGACCTGCTGGCCCAGGCCAACCTAAAGTTCTCCGAGCAGCTCGCCCGGGCTACCCTGCAATCGCTGGTGCGCGAGACCGGGGCTGTGAACCGAGGGGTGCAGACCGCCCCCTTCTACGTCATCCGCAACGCCCGCATCCCTGCTATTCTGGTAGAGATCGGCTTTGTCAACCATCCCGTGGAGGGGCGCAAGCTAGCCAGCGAGGCCTACCGGGCCCAGCTAGCCCGGGGCCTGGCTGGGGGCATTGTGGCCTTTCTTAACAATGGCCAGGCCCAGCGCTAGGCGGCCTGCGGCCTATCCAGGCCCACCAGGCCGGCAACGCCCGCCGAGCCAATGAGGGTAGGTAGCCAAGCTGAGCCGTGCGGTAACCCAGCCCCAGCCGGGCCCAAAGCCCCTCCTCGTAAGCCTGCACCAAGGGCTGGAACTGGGCAAGTCCCTCTGCCCAAGGCACCGGCTGTCGCGCCGGGTTTAGTTCGGGCAGGCCCTGGGCCGAGTCTTGGTAGAAAAAAGCCTCACTGGGCCGCGAGTAGACCAGCACCCCTCCCGACCACTCGAGCCAAGCCGCGCTGGAGTGTAGGCCTACCCCATCCCGCAGGTAAAGGCTCGAGCCCCGCCTGATGGGGTTGGGCGCTTTACAAAAGCCCTGAGCCTGCAAAAGCCCGGCTAAAGCATCCTGACCCCACAACCAAAACTGCACCGCGAGTGGATTGGCCCCCATCCCCCACCTCAGCGCAGCGCCTGGCAAACCGCCAGCCCGTTGGCCTCGATGAGTTTTAGGTAGGTGTTGACCTGCTGGTCGAAGGCATCGGCGTAGATACGCACGATGCGGGCCCCGGTGGCCTCGGCCAAAGCCCGGGCCTGGCCCTGGGCTAGTTGTGGCTCCACAAAGATGACCCGTACGCCTTCTTTGCGCATGGCTTGGGCCAGCCGGGTTAGGCTGGCGGGGCCCCGTTCCTGACCAACAAAATCGGCGATGCTGCCGATGCTCTTGAGACTGTAGTAGCGGTTGAAGTAGGCTAGCGAGGCGTGCTGCGAGACCAGCTTGCGCCGCTCAAGGGGAATGGCCGCCATACAGGAGCGCACCCGGGCATCGGCCTGGCGAATCTGCTCGATGTAACGCTGGGCATTCTGGGCGTAAAGTCCCCTGCCTTGGGGGTCGGCCTCGGTTAGAGCCTGGCGGATTTTCTCCACGTAGCGGATCCCGTAGGTAGGGTCGAGCCACAGGTGCGGGTCGAAAGCCCCGTGGCTATGATGGTCTGCGCTGTGGTCGTGCTCGTCTTTTTCACTCCGAATCAGGTTGGGCATCCCCTCCGCCAGCTCCACGATGTGCGCTTTAGGGGGTAGCTGAGCCTCGAGTTTCTCGAAGAAGGGCTCCAAACCCAGCCCGTTGGCAAAGAGCACCTGGGCCTGGCCCAAGGCCCGCACCACGGAAGGGCGCAGCTCGAAACTGTGAGGATCGGTTCCATCGGGCACTATCTGCACTACCGCTACCCGGCTCCCCCCCACATTGCGCACCATGTCGGCCAGAATGCCGGTCGTCGCAGCCACACGCATCGGCTGAGCTAAGGCCAAACCCCAACCGGTCAGAAAAGCTACAAGTAAAGGCAGCTTCATCATGCCAATCCCCTGTTCATATTGATAAATCAATATCATTTTGTCAAGCCGACGTTTGCTATCCTAATAGGCATGGAACGCGCCACCCGCCAGCGGCAGGCCATCCGCGAGGTCATGCACGAGCTGAACCGGCCTCTTTCCCCTGCCGAGGTGCTCGAGGCTGCCCGGCAAAAAGTCCCCGGCCTGGGCATTGCCACCGTCTACCGTACCCTCAAAGGCTTGGTGGAGGAAGGCAGCGCGGTGCCGGTTGAGCTCCCCGGCCAGCCCCCCCGCTACGAGCTGGCCGGCAAGAAGCACCACCACCACTTCCACTGCCTCCATTGCGGCAAGGTCTTCGAGCTGGAGGGCTGCCCTGGCGACTTTACCTCGATGGTGCCCAAAGGCTTCCAAACTGAGCGGCACGAGATCGTGCTGTATGGGCGTTGTGCGGACTGCCCGGCTTGAACCTACTGGAAAACATTAAGGAGCTGCTCGAGTTCTGTAGGCTTAATCTCGCCGATATGTCGCTTTAGCAGGGTTCCTTTGGCATCATAAAAAAGGGTGACCGGTAGGCCCTGGATTTTCAAAGGGTCGCTCAGCCGGGCCTCGGGGTCAAGCAGGACGTTGGGAATTTGAAGCTGCAGCTCCCGCTCAAAAGCCCGCACGGCCTCCGGCCCGTCGCTAATGTTCAGAAAGACAAAGCGGATACCAGGGTTGGCCCGGGCCGCCTCCACCAGCAAGGGCATCTCACGGCGGCAGGGGCCGCACCAGGTAGCCCAAGCGTTGAGCACCATAGGCTGGCCCTTGAACTCGCCCAGGTTGACCACCTGACCATCCAACCGCCTAAGCTCGAGGGCGGGTAACCCCTCCACTCCGCTGGCCCTAGGCTGCAAAAGCCACCAGCCCACCACCCCCGCCACCACCAGAGCAAGCCAGCGCCAAGCTCTCATCAAGGTCAGCTTACCCAAAGCGGCCCGGAGGTGAGGGGAAATGTCCCACACTTCTGGTATGGTAAGAGGGGTGCGTATACACCTGGTAGCGGTGCAGACCGAGCTACGGCCCGAGCCTTACCTGGAGGCCCAGGCCTTTCAGCGCTATGTGCTCGAGCTGTGCCAGGAGGCCGTGCGCGGGCTGCCCCAAGACGAGCCCCGCATCCTGGCCTTTCCCGAGGCTTTCGCCCTGCCCCTATTGTTCTGGCTGGACACCCCACCGACCGTGCGCCAAGCCCCCACCAGCCTCCAAGCTGCGCTGGGCCTACTGCGAATGAACGGTCTGGCGGCTTTAAGGCTAGGGGTCTACAGCCCAGCGCTGATCTACCACCTGCGGGCCCCCATCATCTGGAGGGTATACGAAGAAAGCTTTCGGCAGGCCGCCCAGGCCAGCGGGGCCTACGTGGTGGCCGGTAGCCTTTTTAGCCCGCTCATGGACTACGAGCCCAGCCAACTACTCCACACCCTGGGTAAAGCCGTGTACAACCTGTCGCTGGTGGTCTCGCCCCAGGGAAGCGTCCTGGGCCGGATTCCCAAAGTCCACCTCACCCCCCAGGAGCGGCGGGCCTTCCTCTCCCCCGGCCTCACTGGACGGCAGACCCTGCGGACCCGTCTGGGCACCCTGGCCAACCTGATCTGCCTGGACGCTTTCCATGACGACCTTATCGAGCAGGCCGATGCCGCGGGAGCCTGGCTGGTGGTGCAACCATCGGCCAATGCCGCCCGCTGGGAGGGCCCCTGGACGGCGGATGCCCGCCAGGTGGAAGGCCAGGTCTGGCTGCGAGAGGGGCTAGCTCGGAAACTCCGGGGTCGGGAGCACCTGCGCTACGGGCTCAACCCCATGCTCAACGGGCCGTTCTACGAGCTCTACTTTGAAGGGCGAAGTGGGGTCTACCAGGCCGGCGGGCCACTGGCCCTGGCCGAGCGCCCGGTGGGCGATGCCTTTGTGCGGGCCACAGTGGAAATTCCCCTGCCCCGGCATGACGTAGACTAAAGGCATGCGGCTTTCCAAGACCGACATTTACGCCTTCAAAACCCTGGGCTATCTGGCTACCCAGCCCCTCGAGCGCTACGTGGGCTCGGAGGAGCTAAGCCGGGCCACCGGGGTGCGGCACACCTATCTGGTGCGTATTCTGGCTGCGCTGGTCAGCCACAACCTGGTGGTCTCTAAAAAAGGCCAGGGCGGGGGCTACGCCTTGCCCCGACCGCCCGAGGAAATCAGCCTGCGCGATGTAATCCGGGCGGTGGATGGCCCCATCGCCCCCCTGGCCTGCGTGAGCCTGAACTGGCCCAAGGCCTGTGTGGAGGAACAACGCTGCTGGGCCCGCAGCCATATCTGGCTCAAGGTGCGCGACGCAGTGCTGCAAACCCTAAGCCAGCTCAGCGTGGCCGACCTGGCCGCCGACTTCAAACAGGGCATCGATTACTCGGAGTGCCTGGAGCACCTCCTGCCCTCGAGCGAACTCCTCACCCGCCGCGTGGGCAGGCCCAGGCCAACCAAAACAGCGCGCGGCTGACACAAGTTTACATTCTTTGTAATCTGTATTAGCGTAGCCTGGCCTGTAGGGCGTATGCTGTTTTTCGTGCCGAGTATGGCCATACGGCTAATATAGGAGGACAAAGATGAACTATGCCAACCCCGATGTGCTGGTCTCCACCGACTGGGTGCTCGAGCGCCTGCAAGACCCCAGCATCAAAATCCTCGAGGTCAACGAAGATATCCTGCTCTACGACACCGGCCACATCCCCGGTGCGCAAAAGATCGACTGGCAGGCCGACCTCTGGGACCCGGTAATCCGCGAGTTCATCCAGCCTGAGGAACTGGCCCAGCTTTTTGAGCGCCTGGGCATCTCCAACGACACCACCATCGTGCTTTATGGCGACAAGAACAACTGGTGGGCGGCTTATGCCTTCTGGTTTTTCAGCTACAACGGGCACCAGAACCTCAAGCTGATGAACGGTGGGCGGATCAAGTGGGTGCAGGAGAACAAACCCCTCACCACCGAGGTGCCCACCTACCCCCGAGGCCACTATACCCCCGGACGGCGCGACCCTAGCCTACGGGCCTTCCGCGACGAGGTACTGGCCCATCTGGAAAAGGTCAAGGCTGGCCAGGGGGCTTTGGTGGATGTGCGCAGCCCTGCGGAGTTCGTGGGGGAAAAGACCCATATGCCCGAGTACCCCCAGGAAGGGGTGCTGCGGGGGGGGCATATTCCTGGGGCCAAGAACATCCCCTGGGCCACCACGGTAAACCCCGACGGCACCTTCAAAAGCCCCGAGGAACTACGGGCCATCTACGAGTCCAAAGGCATCACCCCCGACAAGGAAGTGATCGCCTACTGCCGCATCGCCGAGCGCAGCAGCCATAGCTGGTTTGTGCTCAAGCACCTGCTGGGCTTCCCCAACGTGAAAAACTACGACGGAAGCTGGACTGAGTGGGGCAACGCGGTGGGCGTGCCCATCGAAAAAGGGCCCGAGCGCTAAAGCGAGTCTAGGGATGGGCGGGGATACCCCGCTCTTCTCTTTTCCGGCTCGAGGCCGAGCTAGAAGACCCCTGGTCTAGGGTTTGCGCAGCTTCCTGAGGCCACCCTCGAGGTTGTAGACCTGGGCGTAGCCGGCAGCCTCGAGGTAAAGCCCGGCCAGCTCGCTCATCACCCCTCGCTCACAGATGAGCAGGATGGGCCGGTCCTTGGGCAGGCTGTGGTTGCCGTGCTGGATATCGGCCAAGGGCAGGTGTAAAGCCCCGGCAAAATCATCGGGGTTGTACTGCTCTGGTGGGCGCACATCCACCACCACAGGATTCTCTTGCAGGAAGCTTGGCAGCAGCTCTGGCTTTAGCGTTCGCATCACGCCTAGATTTTAGACCCAGTGCGCAGGCTACCCCTCTTCTTCTAACAGGGCCTCGGCCTGGAAGAGGTTAATGCCGCTTTCCACCAGGGCCAGATACTTCTCCATGCTGCTCACTTCCTCCACCTGCTCCTCTAGGAACCACTGCAGGAACTGGAAACCCACAAAATCGCCTTCGGCCAGGGCGATCTTGGCCATATCCTGAAACTGCGCGGTAACGTTGCGCTCCCACTCGAGGGCCTTAGCGATGGCCTCAGCGGCGCTTTGGAAGCCAGTAGAAGCCGCAGGAAGGGCAGGGAAGTCGAAGACCTCACCCACATCCACCAAGAAGCGCACAATTTTCATGGCGTGCTCTTTCTCCTCGGTGGCTTGCTGGTAGAAGAGGGCAGCCCATTTATCTAGGCTCTGCTGGGCAAAGTAGGTGCCGATAGCCAGGTACTGCTGGTGGGCCCCCAGCTCGTGTCCAATCTGTTCTTTTAGTTTCTGGGCTAGCTGGCCTGAGATCATGGGCACGGCGTTTTTGGTCATGGGTGTCTCCTTACATCCCTAACTCTAAATGGCTGTCCACGAGCCAAAGCAGATATAGGCCACGTTCTAAGGGCAAGTTTCACCGGGGCAGAGCCTCGCCTTTAGCCGTCGTGTGCCGGATCAAAGAGGCATGCCAGCGGGCTTCTCGCCAGCCTTGTGGGGTACGCTTCCACACAATCGTGGCCACACAGTCAAAGAGACCGACCTGGTCGCCAACGGCGAGCGTCTGGCAAAACTCGACTACTGACAAGGCCATATCCGAACCCATACGCACCTGGTAATTGTCGATCCGGGTATCCGTATCTGCCCCCATGGCCTCGAGCTTGGCGAAAAGCGAACGGAACCACGCCTCCCACTCTGCCCTGCTGCGGATCAGCACCGACTCTCCCTGGGGTCCTAAGTCCACGATGCCAAAGTCGTCATCACAAAGCGCTGCTAGGGTTTCAAAATCCCGCAGACGAACCGATCGGAATAGGGTCTTGGTCTCTTGAAAGAGCAGTTCGCCCTCAAAGGGGGTGGGCCGATCGATGAGGGGGCCAGAAGCCTGAGAAACAGGTTTTTCGCTCATGCCCTTACCCTAGTCCAGCCGCAAGCGGGCATGTTTGACGCAGCCCACACTCCGGATAAAGCGATTTTTTATTTCAGTCGGGTGCAACACTATGCAAAACCCCGGTAGCCACGTGGGCGGATAGGTGATATTCTCTCCCCTTGGTATGCCTGCTCGCACCGACCTGAAAAAAATCCTGATCATTGGCTCTGGGCCCATCACCATCGGCCAGGCTGCAGAATTCGACTACTCCGGCACCCAGGCCGTCAAAGCCCTGCGCAGCGTGGGCTACGAGGTGGTGCTGGTGAACTCTAACCCGGCCACCATCATGACCGACCCTGAACTCTCGGAGGGCACCTACCTCGAGCCCCTCACGGTGGAGTTCCTGGAAAAAATCATCGCTCAGGAGCGCCCCGATGCCTTGCTGCCCACCCTGGGTGGCCAGACCGCGCTCAATCTAGCCATGGCCCTCTTCGAGCAGGGCATTCTAGAGAAATACAGCGTCGAGCTTATCGGCGCAAACGCCGAGGCCATAAAAAAGGGCGAGGATCGCGAGGAATTCCAAAAGGCCATGCAAAAAATCGGGCTGGATGTGCCGCGAGGCCGAATGGTGCATAGCCTGGAGGAGGGCCTGGCCTTCGCCCGGGAGGTCACCGGGTATCCGGTAGTGGTTCGGCCTAGCTTCACCCTGGGGGGCACCGGCGGAGGCATCGCTCTGAATGAGACCGAGTTCATCGAAATCCTGACCCGGGGCCTAGCCCTCTCCCCCACCCACTCCGCACTGGTGGAAGAGTCCATTGTGGGCTGGAAGGAGTATGAGCTCGAGGTCATGCGGGACAAAAACGACACCGTAGTGATCATTACCTCCATCGAGAACGTAGATCCCATGGGCGTCCACACCGGCGATTCCATCACGGTAGCGCCAGCCCAGACCCTCTCCGACGTGGAGTACCAGCGGATGCGGGATGCGGCCATCGCCATCATCCGCGAGATCGGCGTGGAGACCGGGGGCTCCAACATCCAGTTCGCAGTGAACCCCAAAACCGGACGGATGATCGTCATCGAGATGAACCCCCGGGTCTCGCGCTCCAGCGCCCTAGCCTCCAAAGCCACCGGCTTCCCCATCGCCAAGATTGCCGCTTTGCTGGCCGTGGGCTATACGCTGGATGAAATCCCCAACGACATCACCCGCAAAACCCCAGCCAGCTTTGAGCCCACCATCGACTACGTGGTCACCAAGATTCCCCGCTTCGCCTTCGAGAAGTTCAGCACCCTGCCCAACCTGAACCCCCAGGGCTTTTCCGACCAGTTGGGCACCCAGATGAAAAGCGTGGGCGAGGTGATGGCCATTGGCCGCACTTTCAAAGAGTCCTTCGGCAAGGCCCTGCGCAGCCTCGAGGCCGACGTGCGTGCAGAGTTCGCCGGTTACACCCAGGAGGAGCTGGAAGCCCGGCTCTACCCCAGCCCCACGCGAATATATGCCGTGCTGGAACTCTTGCGGCGGGGGGCCTCGGTGGAGGCGCTGTACCAGAAGACCCAGATTGAGTCGTGGTTTCTAACCCAACTCAAAGAGGTGGTCGAGGCCGAAGAGGCTCTAAAAAACCAGCACCTGCCCCTGGCCGATGCCGAAGACTGGCGCTACGTGAAAAGCCTGGGTCTTTCCGATACCCATGTGGGCGAGCTGCTGGGTCTGAACGAAGCCGCGGTACGCAGGAAACGGCTGGCGGCAGGCTCGAGGCCGGTTTACAAAACCGTAGACACCTGTGCGGCCGAGTTCGAAGCCTACACCCCCTACCACTACAGCACCTACGAGCTGGAAGACGAGGTGCGCCCCAGCCCCAGGCCCAAGGTGGTCATTCTAGGGAGTGGCCCCATTCGTATTGGGCAAGGCGTGGAGTTCGACTATGCCACGGTACACGCGGTCTGGGCGCTACGCGAGGCTGGCTTCGAAACCATCATGGTCAACAGCAACCCAGAGACCGTCTCCACCGACTACGACACCGCCGACCGTCTCTACTTCGAACCCCTAACCCTGGAAGACGTGCTGAACCTGGTCGAGCACGAGCAACCCCTGGGCGTGATCGCTACCCTGGGTGGCCAAACCCCTCTCAAGCTGGCCAAACGGCTGGCCGAGGCCGGAGTAGAGCTCCTGGGGACAGGCTGGGAGGCCATCCACAAAGCCGAAGACCGGGCCGAGTTCAACCGGCTATGCGCCGAGCTGGGTATCCCCCAGCCCAAAGGGGCCGTAGCCCGCAACCCCGAGGAGGCCTTGCGGCTAGCCGAGCAGCTCGGCTACCCTCTGATGGCCCGGCCCAGCTATGTGCTGGGGGGGCGGGCCATGCAAGTGGTTCACAGCCCCGAGGAGTTGCGTTGGTATCTAAACGGCATCTACGCCGCCCTCAGTGAGCGGCCCTCCATCTTGCTGGATCAGTACCTTGAAAATGCCCTCGAGCTCGACGTAGACGCTCTATGCGACGGCGAGCGGGTGGTGGTGGCCGGCATCATGGAGCACATCGAGCGGGCTGGGGTACACTCTGGCGACTCGGCCACGGTGCTGCCCCCCGTCTCCCTTAGCCCCACGCAGCTCGAGACCATCAAAAGCTACACCCGTAAGCTGGCCCTAGCGGTGGGGGTCAAAGGCCTCATCAACGTGCAATATGCCATCAAAGAGGGCATTGTCTATATCCTCGAGGCCAACCCCCGGGCCTCCCGCACAGTACCTTTCGTCTCTAAGGCCATCGGGCATCCGCTGGCCAAGTACGCTGCCTTAATTGCCGTTGGGAAGAGCCTGGAAGACCTGGGCTTCACCCAAGACCCCACCCCGGCCTTCTACTCGGTCAAGGAAGTGCTCATTCCCTGGCTCAAGTTTCCCGGCGTGATTCCAGTACTGGGGCCTGAGATGCGCTCCACCGGCGAGAGCATGGGCCTGGACACCGACCCCTACCTGGCCTACTACCGGGCCGAGCTGGGGGTGGGGCAGCGGCTGCCCCTTGGGGGTAAGGTGCGGCTTATTGAGGCTGGGGCCTTAGAAGCCGAATGGGTAGCGGCTGGCTTTGAAATCTCCCAGGACGACTACGACCTGCTCATCGCCCTCACCCCCGACCCTGAGCTACGCCGCGCGGTCGAGAGCGGCAAGCCCTTTATCACCACGCTCGAAGGGGCCCGGTGGAGCCTGGAAGCCATCCGGCGGGCCCGGCAGTCAGAGCTACCGGTTCGGTCGCTGCAGGACTGGTACAGGGCTTAGCTCATGGCCCCTTCACAACCGCACAGCACTTACCTTGCGACCTCGATAGGGCAAAGCAAAAGGCCGGCGGGAGGACCGCCGGCCCTTCATCCAGACGTTACTGCTGGTTCTGCTCCGCCGGCAGGGCTGCCCTCTGGGCCTCCACATCCTGGTTGAGACGCTTGCGATCGCCCTTGATGCGGGCGGCCTTACCGCGCAGCTCGCGCAGGTAGTACAGCTTAGCCCGTCGTACCTTACCCCGGCTCACCACCTGCACACTCTCGATGAGGGGGGAGTTGAAGGGAAAGATGCGCTCCACACCCTCGTTGAAGGAAATTTTGCGCACGGTGAAGGAGCTGTTGAAGCCGTTGCGTTTGATCTTGATGACCACACCTTCGTAGGCCTGTACGCGGGTACGGTTGCCCTCAACGACCTTGTAGTTGACCCGCACGGTATCGCCTGGCCTGAAATCGGGGATATCGCTGCGGGTGTACTTCTGCTCAACTACCTTTAGCAAAGCGCCACGGTTCATGCTCTCTCCTTTTCCAGCGGAACCCAGGCACGCCTCGCGGGTTCATGGATTCTTGCCCTCAAACGTATCCGCCCAGCAGATACTCGGGACACAAGAGAGGATTGTATCAGCCAGAAGGATTGCTGTCAAAATCCTCGAGCCAGGCTAAGTCCTGTGGCGTCAGAGCTGCCTTTTCCAGCAGGTCGGGCCGGCGCTGTTTGGTGCGCAAGAGGGCCTGTTTGCGTCGCCACTCGGCAATTTTGCCGTGGTGGCCCGAGGTAAGAATCTCCGGCACGGCCAGCCCCCGAAAGGTGGGGGGGCGGGTGTAGTGGGGGTAGTCCAGCAGACCGCTGGAGAAAGAATCCTGGCGGTGGCTTTCGGCCTCTTTGATCACCCCCGGGATGAGCCGGGCCGTGGCCTCCAGAATCACCAAAGCCCCCAGCTCTCCCCCCATCAGCACGTAGTCGCCAATGGAAATTTCCCGGGTCACAAAGTGCTCGATGCGGGCATCAATCCCCTCGTAGCGGCCACAAAGCAGCACCAGGTGCGAGCGCTGAGCCAGCTCTTCCACCAAGGGCTGGGTAAGGGGGCGGCCCGCCGGGGTGAGCAGGATGACCTCGTCGGCAGGCCCGACGGCCTCGAGGGCGCGCACCACCACATCCACCCGCATCACCATGCCTGCCCCACCGCCGTAAGGAGTGTCGTCCACGGTGCGGTGTTTGCCCTTGGCGTAGTCGCGGATGTCGCGCACCTCCACCTCGAGGAGGCCCTTAGCAATGGCCTTCTGCAGAATAGACTCCTGCGTCCAGGGCCGTATCAGCTCGGGAAACAGGGTCAGGATGGTGTATTTCATAGCAAAGAAAGGAGCTTCCAACCGTACTCAGCTCAATCCAACAGGCCAGGGATAGGTTCGATGCGAATGGCCTCCGCCTCGAGGTGCACATACGGGGCTTGCAGCGGCACCAGGTGGGTCTTGTGCTGAGCCCTTAGCGAGCTGCCCTTAGGCCGGATGACCAACAAGTCCTGTGGCCCGTCCAGGATATCCACCACCTCGCCAAATAGCTCCGAACCCACAAACACCGGTCTGCCGATAAGCTCGAAGTAGTAGTAGGCCCCTTCCTCCAGGGGGGGAAGATCGGCCTGGTCGACGTAGACCCGCAGGCCCACCAGGCTTTCAGCCTCTGGGCGGCTGCGCACACCAGCCAGGTAGAGGATAATCTCGCGGTTATGCTCCTCCACCGCCTCCACGGCCCGGTAGCCCAAGCCCTCCAGGTAGACCCGCTCGAGGTCGAAGATCACCCCCTCGCCACGAAACTTCAGGCCTCCTTCCAGGCCGTAGGACTTGCCGATACGCCCAATCTCAATGCGCCGCAGGCCCTCCACCTCCCCTTTAGCGCACCTCTACGTTAACCCGCCCCTTAGAGAACGAGCGCACCACCACCCGGATACTCTCGATGACCCGCCCCTGGCGACCAATAATGCGCCCCTTGTCCTGGGGGTGGGTCTCGATGTAGTACACCAATCCCTCGCGCCCCCGACGCTCGTCTACCCGGATCGAGGCAGGATGATCCACCACCGCTTTGGCGAGGTACTCAACCAGGTCTTTCATACCGAAAATAGCTTACGGCCAAAAAGGAAAAGCCGAAAGCCTGCACGCCTTCGGCCTCTGCCTGGAGGCGATCCTAGGCCTGCGAGCTGGCCTGCTTGATCAGCTTCTTGACCGTGTCGGTGGGCTGCGCCCCAACCGAGAGCCAGTACTGCACGCGCTCCAGGTCGAGCTTGAGCCAGTCCTTGGTGGTCTTGCGGGGGTCGTAGTAGCCTAGGCGCTCGATGTAGGCCCCATCGCGCTTGGTGCGGCTGTCGGCCACCACAATACGGTAGTGCGGATTGCCTTTGGAACCGAAACGGGACAAACGAATCTTGGTCATGTTTTCCTCCTGTTGCCTGCATCGGGGGTTGTGCCCCTCGCTTTACCAGCCGCTTCTAGGGTCACGGCTTGCAACCTAACGCCTAAAAATCCCCTTTCCTCGCGATTGCTGCTTGGCTAGGGTCTTCAACATCTGTTTGGTCTCCTCGAAGGTCTTGATGAGCCGGTTGACCTCCTGCACCGAGGTACCCGAACCCGCCGCGATGCGCTTGCGGCGCGAAGCATTGAGAATGCGGGGGTCGCGCCGCTCCTTAGGGGTCATGGAGAGCACGATAGCCTCCATGCGGTTGATCTGCTTTTCGTCAACGGAAAACCCCGGCGGCAGCATACGCGACAAACCGGGAATCATCCCCAAAATTTCAGCAAAGCTGCCTATTTTGCGCATCTGGCGCATCTGCTGGATGAGGTCTTCCAAGGTGATGTCTTTGAGGTCCTTTTGGGGGGCCTCCAGCTCGGCCTGCTTAGCCTTTTCCAAGAGGGTCTGCAGGTCGCCCATGCCCAGGATGCGCTGGGCTAGGCGGTCGGGATAGAAAGGCTCCAAGCCCTCGAGCTTCTCCGAGACCCCGGCAAAGTAGATAGGCTTGCCGGTCACGTGCCGGGCCGAAAGGGCCGCCCCACCCCTGGCATCCCCATCCAGCTTGGTCAATACCAGCCCGGAGACCCCAATGCGCTCATCGAAGGCCCTAGAGACGTTCAGCGCCTCCTGTCCGGTCATGGCATCCACCACCAGGAGGGTCTCGCTGGGCAAGAGAACCGCCTTGAGGTGGGCCAGCTCGTCCATCAGGGCCTGATCGATCTGCAAGCGGCCTGCGGTATCCACGATGACCAGATCGCGGTAGTCGAAGGTCAGGTGTTGCTGCAGGCGGGCCTTGGTGGTTTCGGGCCGCTCCCCGTCGGCCACCTCGAGCACCGGTACCCCGATTTTTTCCCCCAGGATGCGTAGCTGCTCGCGGGCCGCCGGGCGCTGGGTATCGGCGGCCACCAGCAAGGGCCGGCGGCCCTTGGCCTTGTAGTACAGGGCCAGCTTGCCGCTGGTGGTGGTCTTACCCGAACCCTGCAAGCCCACCATGAACCACAGGTTGCCCTGGTCCTTGAGCACCGGCTGGCGGGCCTCCCCTCCCAGCATCTGCACCAGCTCCTGGTAGACCACCGTGAGAATCTGCTCCGCCGGGGTCAGGCTCTCCAGCACCGCCTGTCCCAGGGCCTTCTCCTGTGCCGCATCCACAAAGCGCTTGGCCACCTCGAGGTTGACATCGGCTTCCAAGAGGGATACCCGAATCTCCCGCAGGGTGGCCTTGAGGTCGGCCTCGCTAATGCGACCCCGACCCCGAAGCTTGTCTACCGCCGCGCGGATGCGTTGGGAAAGGGTTTCAAACATACTTCCGGTACCCAAGAAATCACTAAAGGCAGTTTTGCGATTTTTGCCTTACTTCCGCAAGGCCGCCCGCTAGGGTAGCAGCAATGGGTTGAGCATGTCAATATCAATGCATCTAAATCTTGGGGAGCAGGCCGGGTTTGCTTGCCTGAAGGGATGGGGCGTGCTAGGCTGGTGCAGGCCGTATTGCAGGGCTAGACAATCGGGTTTAGTCAAGGCAAGAAGGCCGATAGGAGGCACCGTGGAAGATCACAGTTCTAGTCGAAGGTTTAGCCCGGTGTTCTCCTACACCGGCTAATCCTCGACAAACCGTGTAGCCTGCGGAGCTTCCTTCCAAGATTCGGCTTAGGCCGAAAACCGAAGGAGGCCGCATATGTACCAGACTGAAAACCGGGAAATCAAAGCCCTCGAGGCTGCCCTGACGGCTAACGATGCGTTCCGGGTCAAGGCTGCGCTGGAGGAACTCTACCCCGCCCAGATTCTGGAGTACTGGCCCGAGCTATCCACCGAGCACCGGCGGGTGGTGCTTACCTTACTCTCCCCGCCCGATGCGGCCGAGGTCTTCAGCCACCTCGAGGAGGCCGAGCAAGCCGAACTGCTGGAGGCCTTGCCCCCCTGGCGGGTGAAGGAGATTCTAGAGGAACTCTCCCTCGACGACCTGGCCGACACCATCAACGCCGTGGAGGAGGAGAACAGCCCCGAGGCGGCCCAGGCCCTACTGCGCCAGCTCGACCCCGAGACCCGGGCCGAGGTGGAAGAACTCACCGAGTATGCCGAGGACGAAGCCGGGGGCATCATGACCCCGGAGTACATCGCGGTGCGCGACGATATGCGGGTAGAAGAGGTCTTCCGCTTCCTGCGCCGCGAAGCCCCCGACGCCGAGCAGATTTACGTGATTTATGTAGTGGACGCCGAGGGGCACCTGCAAGGGGTACTCACCCTGCGGGACCTGATCGTGGCCGACCCCAAGACCAAGGTGGCCGAGATCATGAACCCCGACGTCATCTACGTGCGGGACGATACCGACCAGGAAGAGGTAGCCCGCCTAATGGCCGATTACAACTTCACGGTGTTGCCTGTGGTGGATGAGGAGAAGAAGCTGGTGGGCATCGTTACCATCGACGACGTGGTAGACATCATCGAGGAGGAGGCCACCGAGGACATCTACCGCCTGGGCGCGGTGGAGTCGCCCGAGCTGGTCTACAGCCAGTCCAACGTGTGGGAGCTGTGGAGTGCCCGGGTGCGCTGGCTGGTGATCTTGGTTATCACCGGTAGCATCACCAGCAGCATTCTGCAAGGCTTTGAATCGGTGCTAGCTGCGGTAACCGCGCTGGCCTTTTATGTGCCGGTGCTGGTGGGCACCGGAGGGAACACCGGTAACCAGTCCAGCACCCTGATCGTGCGGGCCCTGGCCACCCGCGACGTGGAACTGCGCGACTGGTGGCGGGTGCTGCGCAAGGAGCTGGGGGTAGGCTTTCTGCTGGGCCTCACCCTAGCCGCCCTGCTCAGCCTCAAGGTTTTGCTGGATGGAGAGGCCCAGCTTCTGGCGGTGGTTGGGTTGTCCCTGGCGCTGGTGGTGCTGATTGCCAACATCGCCGGGGCCATGCTGCCCATCCTGCTGCGCAGGCTACGGCTGGACCCGGCCCTGATCTCCAACCCCCTGATTGCCACCATCACCGACATCACCGGCCTGGTGGTCTATCTGAGCATCGCCCGTTGGCTGCTGGGCATCTGATACCACCCACCCTAGCTTCGTCGGGGTGGGGGCCCCGGCAATCCCTTGGTAAGCCCACAGCTCCTGCTCTGACAGGCGGAGGTAACGAAGAAAGGTTCGAAGCATGGAACTAGAGATGATAGTGGAGTGGAGCCTGGGGAGCCTCGAGCGCTTCTGGTGGGATGGCGAGCGGCTACGGCCCCACCCACCTCCTGCCCAGGCCGCCCCGGTCAACTACGGCCTGGTGCCCGCGTATTTCAACCCTGCCGACCAGGACTACCTGGACGCCATCTGGGCTGGCCTCGAGCCCATCCCCGTGGGCCAGCAGCGGGTGGGCCAGGTGCTGGGGCTGCTCTATCTGGCGGATGGCGACCACAAGGCGATTCTAGGCCCCCCCGGCGGTCTGGAGCAGCTGGACTGGGCGGGGCTTTGGGCTTGGTTTGCCGGGCGGGAGGTACGCCTGCTGGACCAGGTGCAAGCCATGGCCTTCATCCGCCGCCTACCTAGCCCCCCTCCAAGGCCAGGGCATTGAAGAGGTCGAACAGCAGAAGCCAGGTTCCCTGCAAAACAATGGCCCATCCCGCCCCCTGGCTACGGGCCTCGGGCCGCAGGGCTAGGTAAATCCCTCCAGCGATGTAGAGCAGGTCTAACCCGGCGTTGAGGTAGAGCAGGTCACGCAGATAAGCCTTCTCTGGCTCAGGGCCTAGCAGCCCCACCAAGGCGATGCCGCTATTGACCGAAGCCCAGATGGCGTTGGTCAGCCAGAAGGAGCGCTGAGCAGGGTTCTCGCTCAAAAGCCCTAGGCTCGAGCCCACCAGGGCCCAGGGGACACTCCAGGCCAGCAGCCGGGCCGAGATGGCCAGGCCGCGGTAGCCTTCGGGTGCCGGGCCAAAGAGTAGTCCTTCCCAGGTAGGCCGAGGGGAAGGAGCCTCGGCGTAGGCCACCCCAAGGGAAAACTGGGCCTGGGCCAGCCCCAACCCTAAGCAAACCAGCAACACTACAGCAAAGCTTCGGCTCATGCGCCTAGCTTGGCGCTTTAGGAAGAGGGTGAGTGGGTCTGGGGCAACACTTTTCCGGGGTTCAGGCGGTTGGCTGGGTCGAAGGCGGCCTTGAGGCGGTAGAGGGCCTCGAGGGTGGTGGGGTCCACCGCCTCCGGCATGAAGTCGCGCTTCATAAACCCGATTCCATGCTCGCCAGAGAGCACCCCGCCGTGCCTAAGGGCCACCCGAGCGATCTCGTGCAGGAGTTCCCAAACCTTTTCCTCCGGATCCTGCCGAGGGTCGAAGAGCACGTTGGGGTGCAGGTTGCCATCGCCTATATGCCCGAACTGCACCACCTGTAGGCCATACTGCCGCCCCAGGGCCTCGATGGCCCGTACCACCGCGGGCAGGCTCGAGCGGGGTACCGCGATATCCTCGTTCAGGCGCTTGGGTTTGATGGCCCCGATAGCCGGTGAGATGGAGCGCCGGGCCTTCCATAGGGCCTCCCGCTCGGCGGCATCGTGGGCCAGGCGCACCTGGCCCCCGTGTTGCTGGCAGGCCTCGGCCACCCAGGCCAGTTCTTCCGCCACCACCTGCGGATCGTCGCCATCGGTATCCACCAGCAACAAAGCCGCTGCCTGGCGCGGCAGGCCCAGCCGCAGGTAGTCTTCCACCGCACATATGCAGCCGTTGTCCATAAACTCCAGCTTGCTGGGCACCGCCCCTGTCGCAATGGCTTGGGAGACCGCCTCTGCTGCCTGGCCTACCTCGGCGAAGGTGGCCATCAGGGTATGGGTATAGCGGGGTAGGGGCTCGAGGCGTAGCCTAGCCTCGGTCACCAGGCCCAAAGTGCCCTCGGAGCCCACCAAGAGCCCCACCAGGTCGTAGGTCTGGCGCTCCAGGCGGTGCACCTGGCCGGAAGCGTCCACAAACTCGAGGCCCAAGACATAATCGCCACTAACCCCCCACTTGAAGCACATCGGCCCTCCGGCGTTCTCGGCCAGGTTGCCCCCGATGGTGCTAGTGCGAAAGGAGGCCGGGTCGGGCGGGTAAAACAGGCCGTAGGGCCGAGCGGCTTCGCTAATGCGGTAGGTCACCACCCCAGGTTGGGCCGTGGCGATGAGGGCCTGAGGGTCGATGGATAGACGGGTCATGCGGGTGAAAGAAACCACGATGGACTCCTCCAGCGGCACCGCGCCACCCGACAACCCGCTGGCTGCCCCCCGGGGCACGATGGGCAGCTCCACCTGGTTAGCAAAGCGCACCACCTCCACCACATCGGCGGTGGAGGTCGGTAGCACCACCAGCACTGGGGTCACCCCCAACGCGATGCCATCGTAGGCATAGTTGCGCCGTTGAGCCCGCTCGAGCAGCACCTTCTCGGGCCCTAGTCGCTCCAACAACTCTTGGGCGGTGCGGGCGGGCTGGGCCCGTTCTCGGCGAAGCGTGGGTTTGACGGGCTTTCTACCAAGGTTGAGGGTCACCCCACCAGATTAGCAAACCCGCCATGCTCTTTTAAGGTGGAGGTTAAACTAGCAGGGGTATGCGCTACTGGCTACTCAAGTCTGAGCCCCAGGTCTACAGTATTGATGACCTCGCCCAACAGCAAAGCACCCTCTGGGACGGGGTGCGTAACTACCAGGCGCGCAACTACCTACGGGCCATGCAGGTAGGCGATCTGGCCTTTTTCTACCATTCCAGCACCCAACCTCCGGGCATCGTGGGGCTTTGCCGGGTGCTCGGGGCCCCCTGCCCTGACCCTACCCAGTTCGACCCCCACTCCCCCTACTTCGACCCCAGAAGCAAGCCAGAACAACCCCGCTGGTGGACGGTGCGGGTGGGCTTTGAGGCGAAGTTCCCCAGCATGCTAACCCTAGAGGCCCTGAGGCAGAAATTTAGCCCCGACCAGCTCTTTCTGCTGCGCCGAGGCAACCGTCTTTCGGTGATGCCGGTGGACCTCGAGGTGGCCAAGGCGATTATTGCGCTGACAGGGTCCCGATGATCTTGAACAGCGGCAGGAACATCCCGGCCACAATCACACCCACGATAAAGCCCAGGAAGATAATCATCAACGGCTCGATAGCCGCGGTGAGGGCGCTCACGGCCTCATCGACCTCACGCTCATAAAAGTCGGCAATCTTGGTGAGCATGGTGTCCAAAGCCCCAGTCTCCTCGCCAATGGCCATCATGGAGCTGACCATAGGCGGAAAGACCTGGGGGTTGGCCTGGACGGTGGTATAGAGCGGCTCACCAGCCTGGATGGCGATCTTGGTCTGCTCGAGGATGTCCTCTACAATGGCGTTTCCAGCCGTTCCTTTGGTGATATCCAGGGCCTCGACGATATTCACCCCGCTGGAAATCAAAAGGCCAAAGGTGCGGGAAAAGCGAGCCAGGGCGCTTTTCTTCATCAGGTTGCCAAACACCGGCAGCTTCAGCTTGATCTGGTCGATCTGGTGCCGCCCCTTATCGGTGCGGTAATAGGAGCGGTAGGCAAAGTAAAGCCCTACCGCTATCAAGAGAATGAAGAGGGTACCCTGGCGCAGAAAATCGGAGATGGCCATCAAGGCACGGGTCAAGAGGGGCAGTTCGGAGCCTAGGCCGGTCAGAATCTGGGCAAACTGGGGCACAATAGTGGTCAGAAGAAAGTAGGTCACCCCTACCGCAAACACAAACACGATGGCCGGGTAAGTCAGGGCCGAGCGAATCTTGCCCAGAAGGGCCAGCTCGTTTTCCAAAAAGGTAGCCAAGCGATCCAGAATGGCGTCCAGGGTACCCGAGGTCTCGCCGGCCCGCACCAGGTTGATGTAGAGCCGGCTGAACAATTTGTGCTTGCTCAGGGCTTCACTGAAGTTAGCCCCTCCCTCCACCTCGGTACGAATCTGCTTGAGAATCTCCTGGAACTTCTTTTTCTCGGTTTGCCTCTCCAGAATAGCCAGGGCCTGCACAATGGGAAGGCCCGCGTTGAGCATGGTGGCCAACTGGCGGCTGAAGATGGCTAAGTCTTTCAACCCCGGCTTGGGCTCCAGACCCGGTAGCTTGATCTCGGCCTGCAGGCCCCGCCCCGGTTCCTTAATCTCAGCGATGAACAGGCCTTTTTCCCGCAGCACGCGGGCGGCTGTGCGGATATCGTCGGCCTCAATCACCGCGTTTATCAGCCGCCCTTGCTTATCCCTAGCCTTATATTGATAGGTTGGCATACTGCCCCTAGTATAGCCACGGGAAGGTTCGGCGTAGGTGACATGAGCACACCGGATACCCCAACCCTCAAAGCCCAGATTCTTGCGGTTTTGTTCGCTGCAGGCCGGCCTTTATCCCTGCGCGAGCTAGCACCACTAGGCTCGGAGGAAGCTCTGCTAAGGACCATTGTGGCCCTCGAGCACGACCTTCGCGAGGGCAAGACCGGCGTACAGCTCGAGCGGGTGGCCGGGGGCTGGCGGCTGGTGGTTCACCCCTCGCACCTTGCCGCGGTGGAGCAAGTCTTGCGCCCTACCCCACCGCGCCTGTCCAAGGCGGCCCTCGAGGTGCTGGCGCTCATCGCCTATCGGCAGCCCCTGACCCGGGCCGAGCTGGAGGCTCTGCGGGGCAGGAGTGTGGAGGGGGTGCTGGAAGGCCTACTAGAGCGCCAGCTGGTACAGGTAGTAGGGGAAAAAGAGGCTATTGGACGGCCCAAGCTGTACGGAACCACCGAGCGCTTTTTGGAGCTCTTTGGCCTGGAAAGCTTGGCCGACCTTCCCCCGCTGGGCGAGGGCCCGGTGCTGCTGCTGCGCAGCTAGTGCGGCCTCAACCCGCCCATACCCCTAGGTGGCTTATAATGCCGCAGGAATTTTATGGAGGCTAGCCCCACGTGACACTCCGGGTCGATTTAGTTCCTAACCCTCCTTACCCTCAGCCGGTGCTCTTGGCAGACGTGTTTTATGGCAGCGCGGTGGGCCTGCTGTTGGCAGGCGGGGCTCAGGCCGTCTGGGTGGCCAAAAGCGTGCGGGCAGCCCGCATCCTGGCCGAGGAAGGGGGTCTTCTACTGGGGGAAGAAGAGGGGCTTCCCCCCGAGGGCTTTCACCAGGGCCTCTTGCTGCAAGCCCTGGGCAGGCTCCGCCTCGAGGGCCAGACCTGCGTCCTCTTGTCGCGCGACCTGGCCGCTTCGTTGGAAAAGATGCCTGTGGGCAGCGGCCTGGCCTACTTCCGCAATGCCCGGCATGCTGTCCAGTACGCCCTGGCCAAGCAGATAACCACCGTGGTGGCGGCAGCCCAGGCCCTCGAGCCCAGCCTGGCCAACACCGTAGCCGCGGGTTTCATTGCCAAACGGCTGCACCAATTCCTGGAGCAACCTAACGCCCTGCAAGAAGGGGCGCGCCTGGCCATCAGCTTACTTAAATCCTTCCCCGACCCTCAGGAATCCCTGGTGCAGTCTGCGCTAGGCCAGCGATTGCTCAAAGCCGGCCAGAGCGAAGAGCTAGCCCTGGCCAGCCTGGTGAGCGTGGAAGACACCGTCCCTCGCCTCTGCCAGGTGCGGGTGCTCGAGGCCCAGCGCTATGGCCTTTCCAAGGATCGCTACGGCTTTTGTTTTCAGGCGGGATAGCCTATGCAGCGCGTGGAAATCCTGGGAACCCCAGTAGACCTGGTGAACCTGGAGCAAACCCTGGACTGGCTTGAGGCGAAAATCGCCCAACCCCAGGCCCACTGCCAGCAGATCATCACCACCAACCCCGAGGCAGTGGTACGGGCGCAAAGCGACCCTGCCCTGCGCCAGGCCCTGTGGGAAAGCGAGTTGGTTACCGCTGATGGGGTGGGGATTGTCTGGGCCGTACGACGGCTGACCGGCTTCCGCCTGGCCGACCGGGTACCCGGCGCAGAGATACTGCCAGCGATTTTTGCCCGTATGGGCCCCAGGCTCAGGGTCTATTTTCTGGGGGCCGCCCCGGGGGTAGCCCAGCGGGCTGCCGAGGCCGCCCAGGCCCGCTGGGGCATCCAGGTCTGCGGAGTGCAGGACGGCTACTTCAAGGACGAAGAAGCCGTGGTCCAGGCCATTCGGCAAGCCCAACCCGACCTACTGGTGGTGGGCATGGGTGAGCGGCAGGATACCTTCATCCACCGCAACAAGGCCCGGCTTGGGGCCCGGGTCGCCATCGGCGTAGGGGGCATGCTCGACGTACTGGCCGGAGAGGTTCGGCGGGCCCCTGGCTGGGCCCAGCGGCTAAAAATGGAGTGGTTGGTGCGCATAGCCACCGACCGCAGGCGCTGGGGCCGCTTCCCCCGGCTTATCCGCTTTGTACGGCTGGTGCTTTCGGCCACCCCGCAGGTTAAGCCCCGGTAGCGTCGCAACACCAGAGATACCCCCATGCTCCCCACCCCAACTTTGCTGTGGTGAGGGCTCGTGCAAAGCCCCTAAAAAGGCCGCGCTCCACAGCCCGATGGTGTCGGCTTTAGCTTAAGATGTAAGTCAATGCCAGTCCTGGAGAACCTTTTCTCGGAAGCCACCCAGCCAACAAACCTACGGGCAATTCCCTTTACACTTAATTCTGGAGGTTTTCGTATAATGTCCTTATCAAGGGCGTTTAGCCCGCCTCGTTTATGGACAAAAAAGACCGTCCTGTCTACATCATCTCGGTGGCTGCCGAACTGGTAGACATGCACCCCCAGACCTTACGCCTGTATGAGCGCAAGGGCCTGATCCAACCCAAGCGCTCGGGGGGCAAGACCCGGCTGTACTCCGAGCGGGATGTGGAAAAACTGCGGGAAATCCGCCGTCTGACCCAGGAGCTGGGGGTCAACCTGGCCGGGGTGGAGGAAATCATGCGCCTGCGCGATGAATTGTGGGCCCTCGAGCAGCGCTTCCGTGAGGAGGTAGAGCGGCTGAAGGCCGAGCTAGGCGAGAAGCTGGAAGCCCTCAAAACACCCCCGGCCCTGCCCGCCCCAGGTCAGCGACCCAGCAAAAAACTTGACGACAAAGACCGTCCGGTTTACATCATCTCGGTGGCTGCCGAACTGGTGGGCATGCACCCCCAGACCTTACGCCTGTATGAGCGGGAGGGCCTGGTCACCCCTAGCCGCACCTCGGGCAAGACCCGGCTGTACTCCGAGCGGGATGTGGAAAAACTGCGGGAAATCCGCCGTCTGACCCAGGAGCTGGGGGTCAACCTGGCCGGGGTGGAGGAAATTATCCGTCTGCGCGACGAGCTGGACCTCCAGCAAAACCGCCTCGAGGCCGAGATCGCCCGCTTGCGCCTGGCCTTGTTGCGCCAGCTGAAACCAGCCCAGAAAGAACAATCGGCCGCCGAACCATCGGCCAGCTAGCGCGGTTTCAAGGGTAGCCGTAAGAGGTAGGCGATCCCCACAAACAGACCCAGCCCCACCAAGCCCCCGGCGGCCAACGGCAGCAGGTTTTGCAGGAAGAAGGTGGGAAGGCCGAAGGGTAGAGCCACCTGGTACGCTACCCAGCCCGCTGGCAAAGCGGCCAGCAGCACTTTGGCCAGCACGGGCCATAGCTGGGCGGGCTCGAGCATGGCCAAGCGCTGCAGACGCCAGACATACGCCGCCAGCCCCACCCAGCCTGCCGCCGCAGTGGCCAGGTTCAACATGAACAACCCCTGCTCGCGCAAAAGCCAGTAACCTAGGGTGTTGAAGAGGGCCACCCCCACCGTCACCCGAACCGCTGATCCCACCTGGCCCACCGCATAGAAGCCGCGCAGCATGAGCTGGTTCAGCCCCCAGGGCAGAAGGGCCAGACCCAAAGCCATCAGGGTCTGGGTGGTAAAGGCCCGGTTGGCCTCGGAGAAGTTGGCAGTAATGGCGTAAAGGAGGCCCACCACCCAAGGGGCCAGAGCCACCATCATCGCAGCCACAAAGGCCAGCGGCAGCGCCAGCCGGGCCAGGATACGCCCCAAAAGCGCGCGGGCGGCGGCTCGGTCGTCCTGGGCTAGGGCTGAAAGGCGGGGAAAAGCCGCCATGGCTGGCGAGACCGCCAGCAGGCCTAGCGCGGTGGTGAAAATGAGTTCGCCATTTTGAAACCCCGTTATCGCCGCCGGAGGATAGGCCGCCAGAATGCTCAAGAGCACCAGGTTCAAAAACTGGCGCACCGAGGTGGTGAAAGCAAAGGGACCAATCCGCCCCAAGGCCTGGCGGAAGGCAGGATGCCAGCGGAACTCGAGGCCATACCCCTTCAAAGCTGGAAGCTGCACCAAGGCTTGGAGCGCCCCTCCCAAAGCCACCGAAAGCCCCAGAGCCACCACACTGCTAGGGAAAAGCAGCATCAGGCCAGTGGAAGCCAGGTTGAAGGCTACCGGGCTGAAGCTGGTTGTGCCGAAACGCTCCCGCGACTGAAGCATGGTGGAGAACAGCGCCGCCATGGAGATGGAGAGCAAAAAGGGCATAACCAGCCGGATCAGCAAAACCAGCTGCTCGAAGACCAGCGGATCGCGCAAGGGGCTGGCCTGGCCCCGGGCCAGCTCAGCCAACCAGAGCAAAGCCCGGGCAATGGCCGGGGCAAACAACAGGCCAAGGCCCAAAATGAGCAGGTTAATCCCCAGCAAAAAAGCCCCAAAGCGGCGGGCAAACACCTGGGCCTCTGCCGGGGAGAGGTTGGTCAGCACCGGTATAAGGGCGTTCTGGATGGCCCCCTCGGCCAGAAGCTCGCGCAACAAATTGGGAATGCGGTAGGCCACCCAGAAGGCGTCCTTGGTGACGTCGGGAAGGGGCAGGTTGGTCAGGACGGTCTGGCGCACCTGTCCCAACAGGCGGCTGGACAGGGTACCGGCCATAACCAAGAGGGTGTTTCGCAACATGCGCGACATAAAATGCGCCCCTCAGACTATACCTGGCCTGGCCTACCGGGCCAACCTTCTGGGGTAGAATCTCCCTATGCGGATTCTGCACACAGCAGACTGGCACCTGGGAAAGGTGCTCAAAGGGCGGGAGCGTACCGCCGAGGTAGGGCAGGCCCTAAAGGGCCTCTTGGGGCTGGTTCGTTCCGAGCGGATCGACTTGGTGCTGGTAGCCGGAGACCTCTTCGACCGCAGCGTGGTCTCCGCCGAAGCCGAGGCTCTAGCCTTCGAGTTTTTCCTGGGCCTGCTGGAGCAAAAGGTTCCGGCTATGGTCATTGCCGGCAACCACGACAGCCGCGACCGCCTCGAGGCCTTAGCCCCGCTGCTTTCCCTCACCGGGGCTAAAGTCTTGGGCCAGGTGCGCTTCGCCGAAGAGGGCGGGGTGGTACCCTTTCAGCAGGCTCGGATAGCCCTGCTGCCTTTCCTCTCCGAGCGCCGGCTGGTCAAGGCGCTGCACCTCCTGGAAGGCGATGCAGCCCAATGGAAGGCTCAATACGGCCTGGGAATGCAGAAAATCCTACAAAACCTAGCCCTGGGCCTAAGCTCCGACCTGAGCCTGCTAGTGGCCCACCTAACCGTGGCTGGAGGGCGGCTGGGGGGTGGGGAGTTTACCTTTCACACCACCAACAGCTACGCACTGCAACCCACCGATCTGCCCCAGCGCCTAAGCTACGTGGCTCTGGGCCATCTGCACCGCCAGCAGCAGGTGGCCGAGGCTCCAGTAGCCTGGTACGCGGGCTCGCTCATCCAGCTCGACTTCGGCGAGGGGGAAGAAACCCCCCGTGGGGCCCTGATCGTGGAGCTCGAGCCGGGTCTTCCCCCCCAGGTGCACCCGGTCAACGAGCGCTGGGGCCGGCCCCTCAAAACTTTCCGCCTGAATAGCGATTCGCTGGATCGTCGCCTGGAAGAGGTGCGCGCCTTTCCCGGCTACAGCAAGATCGTCCTCGAGGGCTCCCCCAGCCCCGGCCTGCGCGAGCGGCTCTTTAAGGAGCTGCCCGGCCTGCTCGAGGTAGAGATAGAGATCAGCCGCCCAGACCCCGGCCCGAACCAGCCCCCGGTCCCGCCGGAAAACCTGGACTGGGTAGAAGCCTATGCCCAGTACCGCCAGGAAAGCGCTGGACAAGCCACCAGCCCTGAGCTGATGGCCGCTTTCAGGGAGGTGTTGGCCGAAGCCCACGCTGCGGAAGCCTAAAACCTATGAGACCGCTCAGACTGCGCATCGAAGGTTTCGGGGCCTATGCCGAGGCTCAGGAGATTGGCTTCGACGATGTAGAACTCTTCGCCATCACTGGCCAGACCGGCGCGGGCAAGAGCACCTTGCTCGACGCGATTACCTTTGCCCTCTACAAAGCCACCCCCCGCCTGGGCTCAAAGGAGTTTAAGGAACTCAAGCACCCCGCCGCCGAGTCGGCCAAGGTCGAGCTCACCTTTGCCTTGGGAGAAGAGAGCTGGCGAGTGGTGCGGGTGGTGGGCCGGGAGAACCAAAATCGCCTGGAATACCTCCGGCACGGCGAGTGGAAGACCCACCCCGCCTCGGAAAAGGCCCGGGAGCTGGACGGCAAGCTGGCGGGCATCCTGGGTATGGACTACGAGACCTTTACCCGGGCTATTCTGCTTCCGCAGGGGCAGTTCGACCTGTTTCTGCGTGGCTCGCCCAAGGAGCGGCGCGAGACCCTGATCAAGCTTTACGGTCTGGAGTCCTTGCAGGCCATGCGGGAGCGGGTCGCCGTCCGGCTACGAAGTCTGGAGGAGGAAAAAGCCCGCCTGGAAGGGGAGTTGGCCGCTTTGGCCGATGCCCAGGAAGACCAGGTGGCCAGGCTGGAAGAGGAGCTAGCCAAGCTGGGACAGGAGGAGCGGGCCCTGGAAAGCCGCTGTCAGCAGGCGGAGAAGGAACTGCGGGCCCTGGAGCAAAGACATCAGCAGGACCTCGAGCTGGCCCATCTGCGCCGCCGCCAGGAGCAGTGGCGGCGCGAGCAGCCCCGCATCCAGGAGATCGCCGAGCGGCTGGCCCAGGCCGACCGAGCTGCGCGCATCTGGCCACACTGGCAGGCCCTGGAGAAAAGCCAGAGCGAGCTACACCAGGCGCAGAGCCAGCTCGAGGCCGGAAGGAAAAAGCAGGAAGGGCTAGCGGCCCGGCACCAGGCCCTAAGCCAGGGTTTTGACCCAACCCGGCTGGAAGACCTTAGACAGCGCCTGAATCAGATACCCTTGCTGCAAGACCAGGAGGCCCGGCTCAAGCGCTACGGGGGCCACCTGAACCTAAAGCACCCCTCTCCTTTGCCCTTCGAGGAGGAGCGCCTCGAGCTCCTGCGCGACGCAGAGCGGCAAATAGCAGAACTAAACCGACTGCAGGAGTGGCACCGCCGAGCGCAAAGAGCCCTGGAGGAAGCCCAGGCCGAGCGGCAAAAAACCCAGGAGGAGGCCAACGCCCTGGAAAAGGAGCTTGAGCGTCTCAGGGCCGAAGGTATAGCCGCCAAAAGCGCCAAAGAACAGGCTGAGGCCGCTTTGGAGCAGGAGCGGGCCCGCCAGGGCATCCAGGCCTTCCGCAGCCATCTGCGCTTGGGTGAGCCCTGCCCGCTGTGCGGACAGCCCCTCGTCCAACTCCCCCCACCCCGCGCCCTGGCCGACTTGTCCCTGCTGGAGGCAGACCTAAAGGCCCGAACCCAGGCGTTGGAGGAGCTGCGGGCCGAGTACAGGGCCAAGCAGGAACATCACAAACGGCTTCTAGAAAGCCTGCCCCAACAGGAACAGCGGCTTTCCCAGCGCCAGCAAGAAGAGGCCGAGGCTCGCGCCGAGTTTTTGGCCCTCCAGGCCCGCTTGGAGGGGCTGGGCCCGGCGGAGGCCCTGCAGGAAGAGCGCACCCGCCGCCTGGCCTCCCTGGCCGAGCGCATCCGCGCCTTTACCGGCGGTCTGGGGGTTGCCGCCTACGCCGCCAACCTGCAAAAACAGCAGCAGGCCCTGGAGGCCCAGGCCCGGCAACTGGCTGACCTCGAGGCCCAGCTAAAGGAAGCCCAGGCCCAGGTCGTGCGCCAGGAGGAGCGGGTACGGGTACTGGAGGAGGCCTTCGTCCAACAACAAGCCGCCTTCCAAGCCCTGCTACAGGAGGCCCGGTTCGCCAGCCCACAGGCCCTGAAGCAGGCCCTCATGCACCCACCCGAGGTTCAGGCCCTGCGCCAACAACAAGCCCAACATGAGCGGGAAGGGGTGGAGATCGAATCCCTGCTGGCCCGGCTCGAGCCTCTAGGTCAGCAAGCACCGGTGAGCGAGGCCCAGCTCGCCCAGCAAAAGGCCCAGCTCGAAAGCCTCCGAGGTGCACTGAGCGAGGTCAAGCAGCGTCAAGGCAGCACCCGGGCCGGGCTGCAAAGCCTGCAGGACAGCCTAAAGCGCCGGCGGGAAGCCCAGAAGAGGAAGGCCGCCCTGGATCGGGAAATCGACCTATGGCAAGCCTTGGCCCACGACCTGCGGAGCGACCGCTTCCCCGACTTCCTGCTAGAGCGCTACCAGGCTAGTCTCCTGGCCCGGGCCTCCGAACTTATGCAAACCCTCTCTCACAGGCGCTACAGCCTACACCTCGAGGAAGGCGAGTACAAGGTGCTCGACCGTTGGACCCAGGCTTTGCGTCCGGTGCGCACCCTCTCGGGGGGCGAGAGCTTCATGGCCAGCCTCTCCCTGGCTCTTTCCCTTTCCGAACACCTCTCGCGGGGCCGGATCGGGGCTTTGTTCCTCGACGAAGGCTTCGGCACCCTCGACGGGGAAACCCTAGAACAGGTTGCCGGGGTGCTGGAAGCCCTCCCCACCCAGGGCCGCCTGGTTGGCATCGTCACCCACGTGGAGGCTCTAGCCGAGCGGCTACCGGCTCGGCTCTTGGTGGAAAAATCCCCCGCCGGTAGCCGGGTGCGCTGGCAGGACTAGGCCACCACCTCCGGCCTCTCCTGGAGGGGCCGGGCCAAAGCTGACTTGGTGCTGGCAATGGCTACCTCGATCATCTCGTCGGTAGGCTCCCGTACGGTGAGCATCTGGAACTTGAAGCCGATCCAGCGGAACAGACGGGAGACAGGGTCGTGGTGGGCCGCCGAGTAGCGCAGCACCTCGAAGGAAACGGCCGCCACCACCGGGATGAGCAGCAGGCGTGGGAAGATCCAGTACCAGGCCAGGGTCAGCGGGGGAAAGAAGCTGTAGATAAAAATCCCCACCACCGCGGTAAAGGCGATGAAACTGGTGCCGCAACGGGGGTGGTAGGCGGGCTGGGCCCGCACGTTCTCCACCGTGAGCTCGAGGCCCTTCTCATAAGCGGCGATGGCCTTGTGCTCAGCCCCGTGGTACATGAAAAAGCGCTGCATATCCTTCATCCGGCCAATAAAGACCAGGTAGCCAACCAGAATAGCGGTCTCGAACAGGGCTGCCAGCAGGTAAAACAAAAAGCGGAAGCGCTCCTCGTCTACTAACAAACCCGCCAGCCGGGCCGGCAACCATACGAACAGGAAGAGCCCGATAAGCAGGGAAACCGCAAGGGTGCCGTACATCGCTAGACCAGAAACCTTTTCCTCTTCCTCTCCGGCTAGCTCAGCGCTGCGGGAAAGGGCCTTGTAAGAGATGCTAAGGGCATCCCACAAAGCCACCACCCCCCGCAGCAGCGGCAGCCGGGCCCAGGGGTACTTCTTGGTCAGGGCCACTTCCTCGTGACGCTCCACATGAATCTGCCCGTTGGGCAGGCGCACCGCCAGGGCCCAGGCCTCCGGCGCCTTCATCATCACTCCCTCGAGGGCCGCGCTCCCCCCCAGGGCGGCTTGGTTGAGGAAAAACCCCGCTTTGTGTAGAAGACGCGAGATCAGGGCAGTAAATCTCATCTCCCCCATCTTAGCGCATCAGACCCACAGCGCCACAAAATGGCATGAGAAGTAGGCCCCGCATAAACAAGGTTCGCTTTTCTTGGTTCTGTGTTATAGTTCGCACAGTATGGAAATCACGCTAAAATCTGCACGCCGTTTCGTGGAGGAAATTCCCGCCCCTCTGGCCGTGGTGGGGGTCTGGGGAGGCGAGCTGAGCGAAGCCGGACAGAAGCTCGATCAAAACCATCGGAAAGCCCTTTCTAGCATGATGCAGGCCCTTCATTTCAAAGGCGAGTTCGGCGAAAGCTTACTGGTGCCCTTACCGCAAAAAGGTCCAAAGGAAGGCCCAGCCTTCGCCCTGCTCTTCGGGCTGGGTAAAAAGAGAGGGGTCAGCCTGGAGACCGTGCGCAAAGCAGGAGCCAAACTGGTACAGACCATTGCCAAACTGGGCTTCAGGGAGGCCGCCAGCGAGACCTTCCTAGCGGAAAAATTCGGCAAGGAAGCGGCCAGCTACGCCCTGGCCGAGGGCGCGCTGCTGGGCGGGTATGGCTGGGCCAAGTACAAAACCAGCAACCCCAGCGGCAAGGGGAGTGAAAAACTTCGCCTGTGGCTGGCCCGGGGGTCTGGGGCTGCGGTGGCCCGGGCAGAGGTGGTGGCTCAGGCCGTCAACTATGCCCGTGACCTGGTCAACGAACCCCCCAACATCCTGACCCCGGTAGAACTGGCCCGTCGTGCCAGCGAAATGGCCCAGGCCCTGGGCCTCGAGGTGGAGGTCTGGGACGAGCAGCAGATCAAAGAGGCCGGCATGGGGGCCTACTACGGCGTGGCTCAGGGTTCGGCCAACCCGCCCCGCTTCATCCAGCTAACCTATAAACCCCAGACGGCCTCGAGGCGCACCATTGCCCTAGTGGGCAAAGGGCTGACCTTCGACACCGGGGGATACTCGCTCAAACCCTCGGAGAGCCAGATCACCATGAAAGGCGACATGGCTGGGGCTGCTGCCGTCTTAGGGGCCATGCAGGCTATCGCCCGGCTACAACCCCCAGTGGAGGTGCGGGCCTACATCGCCGCTGCCGAGAACATGATCTCCGGGGCAGCCTACCGGGTCTCTGATGTGCTCACCAGCCTTTCGGGCAAAACCATTGAGGTGCTCAACACCGACGCCGAAGGCCGGCTAACCCTGGCCGATGCCATCACCTACGCCGACCGGCAGGGGGCCGATGCCATTGTGGAGCTATCCACCCTGACCGGGGCCTGTGTGGTGGCCTTGGGCGAGAAGGTAGCCGGGCTCTTCACCAACGAGCCACGCTGGGGCCGTGAGGTACAGGAAGCCGCCGAGCGAGCCGGTGAAAAAGTCTGGCCACTGCCTTTGGAAGAGGAGTACCTCGAGGCCCTCAAGTCCAACACTGCCGATCTAAAAAACACCCACGGACGTAGCCGGGCCGCAGGCGCCATCACCGCGGCCTTATTCCTAGCCGAGTTTACCGATAAACCCCTGGTACACCTGGACATCGCCGGCCCGGCCTACAGCGAGAAAAACCACGACTTAGGGCCAGCTGGGGGCACCGGCTTTGGGGTGCGCACCCTGGTTGAACTGCTCGGTCACTGACAGGCTGGGCAGACCCCGCGCATCTCCAAACGGGCATCCTCCACGAACCAGCCGTTCCTGCCCTCTATCGCTTTGCGTACGGGCTCGGCCTCGAACTCAGGCAAGTCCTTGGGCAGCACATCCTCTATTCTGCCGCACTGCAAGCAGAATAGGTGGTGGTGTCGTTCCATGAAGCCATCGTAGCGGGTGTTGCCTTTTTGATCTTTGAACTCCCACAATAAACCTGCATCGCGCAACACCTGTAGGTTCAGGTAAACCGTCGAGAGTCCGATCGCAAAGCCCTTTTTCTTCAAGGCCTGGTAAAGCTCCTCGGGTGTGGGGTGGACGTTCCTGCGATCAAGGTAGGCCAGGATGCGCTCCCTAGGCAAGGTATGGCGCAAACCCACCGCCTTTAGCCGCAATCTGTAGCTCTCCCGCTCCTTGGTTCTGGCCATACTAGACCCCCTGTACAACTATCGTTAGTATAAAACTTTTTCAGAATAAAAGCCGCTCTAAAATTCTTCGAGCTTCAGTGGCCTGTTTCCACCAGCCACAACCTCTAGTTGGAAGCCCTTGTGGATAGCTGAAAACGGATGTATGTATAGTGGTATACCCGGATAACCCCCCTCAAAAGGGGATTCAAGCGATAAGGCTGAAGGCAGCCGTGCCTGTAACGAATTTTTCGGCAGGCTTATGGGTACAAAGCAGCGTCAGGCCAGCCTCGCTTGTTGGGGAAAAGCCGCCTACACCCCGAGCACGGGGCAACGCTTGCCGCTGACAGCCTCATTCCCTTGGCCAAAACGCCTGGAAACCCACCCCGCCACCTTGTGGGTGAGGCCTGACAGCCCTCGAGGGGGCTCCCGAAGCCCTGGTTGCCCTTCGGTACCTGGGTGGCCATCCTGAGCGACGCCGGAGGCTACTCTTGCTGGTAGCGGATTTCCCTGCCTATAGGCGAAAGTATGTTTCTGCTGGAACAGGACCGTAAGGCCTGTCTAGGACTTATTGAGGTGCTTCCCTTAAAGAGCTAAGGCAGGTAAGCCATGGGATTGCGGGTCACCCCTCCGACGCGCACCTCAAAGTGGAGGTGAGGGCCCGTGCTCCAACCCGTAGAGCCCACATAGCCGATAATCTCCCCTCGAGCCACCCACTGACCCGGACGAACCGCGATGCGCGACATATGCCCATACAGGGTTTCATGCGCCTCGCCGTGGTCAATGACCACGTGCAAGCCATAACCGAAGCGGCTCCAACCGGCAACGCTCACCTGGCCAGCCCTCGCCGCGTAGATGGGCGTCCCAGTGGGGGCGGCCAGGTCAATGCCGGTATGAAAACGTTGGAAAACCCCCCGACGGCCATAGTAGGTGGTGATGGTGAAGTTGCTCATGGGCCAGCGATACCCGGCGGCAGCCACCACCGCATTGGCCGGACGCAGACGGGCCTGACTCTGGGGTTGTTGCCGCTGCCGCTGGGCCTGAAGCCGGCGCTGCTCTTCCCGCTTACGCCGGGCCTCTTCCTGCCGGCGGCGCTCCTCCGCTAAACGGCGAGCCTCCTCCTCGCGGGCCTTGCGCTCGGCCTCGCGAATCTGCAAAAGGCGCTCGTAGGTGGTTCGGGCCTGGATGCCCGGCAATAGCACGAAGTCGCCAGGGCCTACGTCCGTGGGCGAGTTTAGGCCGTTGGCCCGGGCCAGCTCGAGCATGGATAGGCCAAAGCGGCGGGAAAGGTCTTGGATGGTCTCCCCTGGCTTGAGGCGTAGCAGCAAACCTGGCTCCTTGGTAGGGATGTACAGAGCAGAACCCACCTCGAGCCGGTCAAGGCTGGGCAGACCTGGGTTGGCGGACACCAGCCCCAGTACCGTCAGATCGAAACGGCGGGCCACCGACTCCACGGTATCGCCCCGCCTCACAATGTAGACCTGAACCCCCGGGGGCAGCCGCACTTCGCTGGGGGCTTCATCGACCAAAGGGATGCGCAAAACCTGGCCGGGGCGCAGGGCAATCCCCTCGAGGCCGCTGCTGTACATAATGGCCCGTATATCCACCCGGTAGCGCTGGGCAATCTGGCTCAAGGTATCGCCAGGTCTGACGGTGTACAAAACCCATCCCTTGCGAACCGGAGGGTCTACCGCGATCTCGGTTCCTGGCAGGTTGGCTTGCAGGCCCAGGGGTAACCCAAGAATACCCGCCGCCAAGGTGCTGCTCAAGAGTTCACTTACGGCCAAAATCAACCTCCGAGGCTGGTTTTGCGGCTAGGAAAATGGCAAAACACCACCCCTAGCTGGAACAACGGGCACAGCCGCCCTACCCGGTGCTCCCTCTAACTTCCGCAGGAAGTATACCTACTTCCCCCCCAAGGTTGCAAGGAACTCCTTGTTGGTTTTGGTGCGGGATAGCCTGGCCAAGAGCATTTCCATGGCCTCGGCAGGGTCCATGTCGGCCAGTACCTTACGCAGAAGCCACATCTTCTGCAACACCTCCTGACCCAGCAAAAGCTCCTCGCGCCGGGTACCCGACTTAAGGATATCGATGGCCGGGAAGATGCGGCGCTCTTCTAGGCGGCGGGAAAGGTGCAGCTCCATGTTCCCGGTGCCCTTGAACTCTTCAAAGATCACGTCGTCCATCCGGCTACCGGTCTCCACCAGGGCTGTGGCCAGGATGGTCAGCGAGCCGCCCCCCCGGATGTTCCGGGCCGCTCCTAGGAAGCGCTTGGGAAAGTGTAGCGCGGCTGAGTCCAGACCGCCTGAAAGGGTGCGCCCAGTGGGAGGAGTGACCAGGTTGTTGGCCCGGGCCAGGCGGGTAATGGAGTCGAGAAGAATCAAAACATGCCCCCCCTCTTCCACAATCCGGCGGCTGCGCTCATGAATGAACTCGGCCACCCGGATGTGGTTCTGTGGTGGCTCGTCGAAGGTCGAGGCAATCACCTCGGCCCCCTCCACCGACTCGCGGAAATCGGTGACCTCCTCGGGCCGTTCGTCAATTAGAAGCACGATGACCTTCACGTCGGGCTCGTTGCGCAAGACCGCGCGGGCCACCTTCTTGAGCAGGGTGGTCTTCCCCGCCTTGGGTGGGGCTACGATCAACCCCCGCTGCCCCCGCCCAATGGGAGCCAGAAGGTCAATCACCCGGCAGGAAAGCTCATCGGGAGTGGTTTCCAGGATGAGCTGCCGATCGGGAAACTGGGGGATCAGGTCGTCGAAGCGGGGGCGTTTGGCCGCTGCTTCAGGGTCGAGGTTGTTGACCGCCTCGACCCTCATCAGAGTGCCATAGCGCTCGTTCTCTCGGGCCGGGCGAGCCCGCCCCACCACGAAATCGCCACTGCGAAGCTGGTATTGCTTGATAAGACCCGCCGAGACAATCACCGTGCGCGACTCGAGGCTGTAGAGGCTCTCCTGCAAGAAGCCGTAGCCGTCCGGGCTGATCTCGAGGTAGCCCTGGGCCAGGGTCAGGCCCTCCTCGCTGGCCTCTCGCGAGAGCAACTGCATCACCAGCTCGTCCTTAGAGAGCTTCTTATAGTTGGGGATACCCGCCTCGGCAGCCAAAAGGTGCAGCTCAGGCAGGATGCGGCTGGAAAGCTCTTGGTAGCTCAGGGGAACCTTGGGTTCCTCGGCCTTGCGCCGGATGCGCTTACCGGTGCGGGTTACGGTCACCTGGGCTTCGGCGTTGGGGTCTACTGGGCTGGATTTGGCCATTGCGATAACTCCTGATTTAGTTCACACCCTGGTGCCAGCCCTGGCCCAGTCTTCCAGAAAGGCCTTTAGGCCCAGGTCGGTCAGGGGGTGTTGGATAAGCTGCTGGAAAACCTTGGCGGGCATGGTGGCGATATGGGCACCCAGCCTCGCCGCCTGGGTTACGTGGCGCGGGTGGCGGATGGAGGCCGCCAGGATGCGGGTGCTGAGGTTTTGTACCTGGAAAAGCTCGGCAATCTCTTGGATCAGATCCACCCCTTCCCAGGAAATATCGTCGATGCGGCCTAGAAAGGGTGAGACACACCAGGCCCCGGCCTTGGCGCAAAGCAAGGCCTGGTTGGCCGAGAAAACCAAGGTCATGTTTACCCGAACTCCCTCCTGGGCCAGGGTTTTGCAGGCCTTGAGCCCCTCGACGGTGGTGGGAAGCTTGACCACCACATGGGGGTCGATGGCCGCCAGCCGACGCCCTTCGGCCACCATCTCTAGGGCGGTGGTTGAAAGCACCTCAGCTGAGACCGGCCCCTGCACAATCTGGCAGATTTCCTTGATGACCACTTCCAGCGGGCGGCCTGCCTTAGCCACCAGGGAAGGATTGGTGGTGACGCCCGCCAGCACGCCCCATGCGGCAATCTCTTTTATCTCGCTCACTTCGGCCGTATCCAGGTATAGATCCATACCTACCTTACTCCTTCCCGCGCACACTGTTGCGGATTTCCACCCGAAGTATAGTGCGGCTTTGGGATGAGAAACAAGTGCTTTGTTGACGCGGGGATAGCAGCTTGCTACCATGCAAGATAGCCGGTTGCCAGCGTTGTAGTATTGCACAGGCTGGCCCTGGTGTAAAGCCTCGGGACGAGTAAGCCCCCAGCGTCCACGCAGCGAGCCTGGGAGGGTGCGAGCCAGGCGGCAACCTGAGGGCCGAAAATCACCCCGAGCGTATTTTGGGAAGAAACAGCCAAAAGCTGCGTAGAACCCAACGGGTGCGCCCGAAATAGCGCGCCAAAGGGCTCGAGGGCTTTAGTCCTTCGGGAAGTGCGGTGGTACCGCGGGAAAACTCGATAGAGTCTCTCGTCCGCACCTGAGGAGCATTCCGGGTGGGATTTTTGTTTGACCCAGGGGCCTCAGAAAGGAACCAACGATGGTAGAAGAGAAAAAGCTATTTCAAGAGGTAGGCGAGCCCAATTTCCCCAAGCTAGAAGAAGCTGTTCTGGCCTTCTGGCGTGAAAACAACATCTTTGCCAAGTCCGACCAAAAACCAGCGCCCAAGGGGGAGTTCGTCTTCTACGAAGGCCCCCCCACCGCCAACGGCCAGCCTGCTATGCACCATGTGCTAGCCCGCAGCTTCAAGGACATCTTCCCCCGCTACAAAAGCATGCAGGGTTACCACGTTACCCGCAAGGGCGGCTGGGACACCCACGGCCTGCCGGTGGAGATTGCGGTGGAGAAAAAGCTAGGGGTGCTGGGGCGCAAATCCCTAAGCCGGGAGGAGATCGCCGAGTTTACCCGACAGTGCCGCGAGTGGGTTTTTGCTAACATCGAGGACTGGAATTACTTCACCGAGCGGATGGGGATGTGGCTGGACCTGGAAAACGCCTATGTAACCTACCACAACAGCTACATCGAGTCGGTGTGGAACCTGCTCAAGCGGATGTGGGATCGGGGCATGATCGTGCAGGACTACAAGGTGGTACCCCTCAGCCCGCGCATCTCCACCACCCTCTCGCAAAACGAAATTGCCGACGGCTACCGTGAAGTGGACGACCCCAGCGTCTATGTGCGCTTCCCGCTCAAGTTGGAAACCACGCCCTCCGCCGTGCGCGAGAAGCTAGAGGCGCAGGGCGTAAGGCTAGAAGCGCTGGGCGAGGTAGCCATCTTGGTTTGGACCACCACTCCCTGGACCCTGCCCTCCAACACCATGGCCGCCGTTCACCCTGAAATGGCGTATGTGCTGGTGCGCTCTCCCTCGGCAGGCCATCTTATCCTGGCCCGTGAGGCGGTGGCGCGGCTCCGGGCTTTGCACAAAGAAGACCTCGAGGTGTTGGCCCACCTCAAAGGGGCCGATATGGAGTGGTGGGAGTACACCCCCCCCTTCCCCGAGGTGTGCGTGGAGCTAGGGGTAGTTGAAGCGCAGGGCCAGCGCCGCCCCGATGGCCGGCCGGTGATGCACTTCATCGCCCTGGCCGACTTCGTTAGCGCTGAGGATGGCTCGGGGGTAGCCCACGAGGCTCCGGTCTACGGGGCGGAGGACCTCGAGCTAGCTCGCCGCTATGGTACTCCTTTGCTCTTCGGCACCGACGAGTACGGCATCATGCGGGTAAGCAAGGAACGGGGCAAGTTCTTCAAGGACGCCGATAAAGGCCTGATCCAGGACCTCAAATCGCGCGGTCTACTGTATCACGCTGGCCAGATTCGCCACCGCTACCCCTTCCACGACCGCACTGGCGACCCTATTCTCTACTTCGCCAAACCGAGCTGGTACATCAAGACTTCCAATTACCGTGCCCAACTCTGGGAAAACAACGAAAAAATCAATTGGGTTCCTCCCCACATCAAGCATGGGCGCTTCGGCAACTGGCTCAAGGACAACGTGGACTGGGCCATCAGCCGGGAGCGCTACTGGGGTACTCCCTTGCCCTTCTGGGTGGCCGAGGACGGCTCAGAGGTGATCTGCGTGGGCAGCGTGCGCGAGCTTTCGGCCTTGGCCGGACGCGACCTGTCCGACCTGGACCTGCACCGCCCCTACGTGGACGAGGTCACCTTCATCAAGGACGGCAAAACCTTCCGCCGGGTGCCGGAGGTGCTGGACGTGTGGTTCGACTCGGGGGCCATGCCCTACGCCCAGTGGCACCTGCTGCTGGAAGAGGAAAAACCCATGGAGGGCTACGAGGAGAACTACGCCCTGTGGCAGCGCCACTTTCCCGCCGACTTCATCTGCGAGGCCATCGACCAGACCCGGGGCTGGTTCTACTCCCTGCACGCCATCGCCACCCTGCTCTACGACCAGCCTGCCTTCAAGAACGTGATCTGCCTGGGACACTTGGTTGACGAAAAAGGCTTCAAGATGTCCAAGAGCAAGGGCAACGTGGTGGAGCCCCTCCCCATGTTCGACAAGTACGGGGCGGATGCGGTGCGTTGGTATATGTTCACCGCCTCCGAGCCTGGCGAGCAGAAGCGCTTTTCCGAGCGGCTGGTGCAGGAAGCCCAACGTGGCTTCCTAGGAACCCTATGGAACGTCTATAGCTTCTTTGTGCTCTACGCCAACCTGGATCGCCCTAACCTGAACCAGCGGCCCGAGGTGGCCACCCGCCCCGAGATGGATCGCTGGATGGTGGCCCGACTGCAGCAGCTAATCCAGAAAGTGACAGCGGCTTTAGACGCCTACGACGCTCGAGGCGGCGGCAGGGAACTCGAGCGCTTCGTAGATGAGCTTTCCAACTGGTATGTGCGACGCAACCGGCGCCGCTTCTGGAAAAACGAGGACGTTCTGGACCGCGAAGCCGCCTATGCCACCCTATGGGAGGCGCTGGTCACGGTAGCCCAGCTCTGCGCACCCTTTACCCCCTTCGTGGCCGAGGCCCTGTGGCAAAACCTGGTGCGCTCGGTAGAGCCAAAGGCCGCGGAGTCGGTGCACCTCTCCGACTGGCCCCAGGCCAACCCGGCCCTGATCGACCAAGGCTTGCTTACCCAGATGGGCGCGGTGGTGCGGGTGGTGGGCCTAGCCCGCAGTGCCCGGGCCAAGAGCGGCATCAAGACCCGCATGCCCCTGCCCCGACTTCTGGTCACCGCCCCCAGCGAGGAAGAACGGGCCGGTCTACAGCACTTTGCTGACGAGATCGCCGAAGAACTCAACGTTAAGCAGGTAGAGGTGCTGGCCTTAGGCGAGGAGCTGCTCACCTACCGGGTGCTGCCCAACCTGCCCATCCTGGGCAAAAAATACGGCAAGCAGTTGCCAGCCATCCGCGTGGCTTTAGCCCAGATGGATAGCCGGGCCATTGCCCGGACGGTACGGGCAGGACAAACCGTGGCCTTGGAGCTACCGGAGGGGAGCATTCACCTCACCCCTGAGGAACTCCTGCTGGAGGCCCTTTCCCCTGAAGGCTACGCTGCCGAGGAAGAAGAGGGCTATCTGGCCGCCCTCGAGGTGCGGCTGGACGAGGCGCTGCGGTTGGAGGGTCTGAGTCGCGACCTGATTCGCCTGATCCAGCAGGCCCGCAAGGAGATGGGCCTGAAGGTCTCTGATCGGATTCACCTTACCTACACTGCCGAAGGCCCTTACGCCCAGGCCATCGACCAGCACGGCCCCAGGATTCAGGAGGAAACCTTAGCCCTATCCCTCCGCGCGCAGGAACCCCAAGGCCACCTAGTCGAGCTCTCCGACGAGGAAGGCGTGGCCCGCTTCGGCTTGCAAAAAGCCTAGGGGCGGCTTGACAAACCACCCAAGCCTCACCCATATACTTAGCCGTATGCCGGATTCGACACTGGTGGTGGTGGAATCGCCCGCCAAGGCCAAGAGCATTCAGAAAATGCTGGGCGCAGGGTACGAGGTGCGGGCCAGCAAGGGCCATGTGGCCGACCTACCCGAGCGCGACCTAGGCGTGGATATTGAAGCCGATTTTGCACCGCAGTACGAGGTTAAGAAAGACAAACAGCCGGTGGTCAACGAGCTGAGGAAGGCGGCCAAAGGCAAGCGGGTGCTCATCGCCACCGACCCCGACCGCGAGGGTGAGGCCATTGGCTGGCATGTGGCCCGGCTTCTGAACCTCGACCCGCGCCAGCCCCTGCGGGTAGAGTTCCACGAGATCACCCCTAAGGTGGTGCAGGCTGCGGTAAAGCAGCCCCGCCCCATCGACCAAAGCCTGGTGGATGCCCAGCAGGCCCGCCGGGTGCTGGACCGGCTAGTGGGCTACCAGCTCTCCCCGGTGCTGAGCATGGAGTTCCGCCGCCGGGCCCTCTCCGCCGGGCGGGTGCAGTCGGTGGCCCTGCGGCTTTTGGTTGAGCGGGAGCAGGAGATCGAAACCTTCGTGCCCCAGGAGTACTGGAGCCTCGAGGGCCGCTTCACCTCGGAGGGCCAGACCTTCCGGGCCTTGCTCTATAGGGTAGGCCAGGAACGGGTACAAACCAACCAGGGCTTTCTGATCACCCAGGAAGCCCAGGCCCAAAGCTTGGCCCGCCGGGCACAGGCGATTTCCGCCTACCGCATCCAGAGCCTCGAGCAGCGCGAGCGCCGGCGCAACGCTCCTCCCCCCTTCACTACCTCCACCCTGCAACAAGCTGCCAGCAGCCGCCTAGGTTGGACCGCCGGCCGCACCATGCGGGTGGCGCAAAAGCTTTACGAGGGGGTGGAGCTGCCCGAGGGCCCGGTGGGCCTGATCACCTATATGCGCACCGACTCCACCCGGGTCTCGGCAGAGGCCTTGGCCGAGGTGCGGGCGCTGATCCCCCAAAAGTTTGGGCCCCAGTACCTGCCGGAAAAACCCAACTTCTACGCCAGCAAAAAAGCCGCCAACGTCCAGGATGCCCACGAGGCCATCCGCCCCACCTCGGCCTTGCGCACCCCCGAGGGGGTACGGAAGTACCTACAGGACGAAGAGTTTAAGCTATACCAGCTCATCTGGCAGCGCTTTGTGGCCTCCCAGATGACCCCGGCTGTCTACGACCAGACCACAGTACTGGTGGCCGGGGAGGAGCTGGTCTTCCGGGCGGTGGGCTCGGTGCTGAAATTCGACGGCTACCTGCGGGTCTACGGGCGGGAGGACGAAGAAGGGGAAAAGCAGCTCCCCCCCCTGCGGGAAGGGGCTGAGGCCCAGCTGCTCGAGGTGAAGGCCGAGCAGCACTTCACCGAACCGCCCCCGCGCTACACCGATGCCAGCCTGGTCAAGACCCTAGAAGAGATGGGCATTGGGCGGCCCTCAACCTATGCCCCCACCCTCGAGACCCTCGAGCGCCGGGGCTACCTCGAGCGCGCAGGAAAAAGCCTCAAGCCCACCCCCCTAGGCCGTGAGGTAACTGGCTATCTAGTGCAGCACTTCCCCGATGTGGTGGCCTACGACTTCACCGCCCAGCTCGAGGCCCGCCTCGACGAGATCGAGGAAGGCAAGGCCCACTGGCCTAAGGTAGTGCGGGAGTTCTACGAACCCTTCCTACGCGACTACGAAAAAGTACCGCGCAAGCGCTGTCCCCAGTGTGGGCGGCCTTTGGAACTCAAGGTCTCACGCTTTGGCCAGTTTTTGGGCTGCACCGGTTACCCCGAGTGCAAATACACCGAGCGGCTCGAGGCCAAAAAAGAGCCCGAACCCCTGGGCGAAGCCTGCCCCGCCTGCCAGCAGGGCCAGCTGGTGCGCCGCTTTGGCCGCTATGGCAGCTTTATCAGCTGCGACCGTTATCCCACTTGCACCTACACCCGCGACGAAGCCCCCTCCACCGGCCTAGAATGCCCCAAGTGCCATGCGGGCGAGGTGGTGCAGAAAACCAGCAAACGAGGCAAACCCTACTACCGCTGCAACAACCCCTCTTGCGACTTCCTGGCCTTCGACCCCTTGGTGCCGGAAAAATGCCCCCTTTGCGGCTGGAACGAGATGACCAAGGGCCGCTCGGGTCAGCGAGTCTGCTCCAACCCTACCTGCAGCCGCTACGGCGGCCCAGACCTACAGGCCCTGAACCTGAACCAGCGGCGCCACACAGGCAAAAAGAAGTCCCAGAAACCCCCTAGGGCAAAACCGGCCACCTGGGCTGACCTCGAGGCCCTGCTGCCCCAGGTGGGCCTTACCCCCGAGCAAGCCGAGGTGGTCCGCCGCACCCAGGGACAACAGAAAGCCGTGCCCGAGGTGGCCCGGGCCCTGGGGCGCTCGCCGGAAGAAACCCTCAAGCTCTTCCGCCAGGCCATGTTCAAGCTGCGCATGGCCTACGGCAAAACCCGTAAGGAAGCGGTGGGGGCCTAGCTTGAAACTCCATCTGATCCGCCTTGCCAAGGCCCAGGGCCAGGCCCGATTTCCAGGTATCGCAGCCTTTCGTGCTTACCTGCTCACCCAGCCCGAAGAGGTGTCCGAGGCCCGGCTGTACCTGTTGCTCGAGGGGGAGGTGGTAATTGATCTGGCCGATCAAAGCTACCTTCACTTGCGCAAAGGCGAGGCAGCCCACCTCGAGGGCCCGCATCGGCTCACCCCGATCGACCCCAGTGTGCTGGCGGTATGGCGGCTGGCTTAGTCGGGAAAGGGGAAAGCCACCGGCTCGACCCCTTTGGCCCGCAGCCGTTCCCAGGGAAGCTCGTCCAGCGGGTAGTACCTATCGGCCTGCTGGGCCAGGCGGTAGGAGGAGAGCACTTGAAAGGTGGTGTTCTCCGCCTGCTTACCCATATCCTGAATCACCCTGAGTACCTCGGCGAAATCCCCATCGCCCGAGACCAAAATGGCCACATCGTAAGCGTCGGCATAGGCCAGCCGGAGCATATCAATGGCGATCTGGATATCCACCCCTTTCTCTATCAAGTAGTCCAAGAATGGGGAGTAGTTGTAAGTTAGGCGAGTGGATGACACTCGACTGAGCGATGAACAGTGGGCGGTGATCGCGCCGTTG
>FWPU01000395.1_pt1 | contig 140633 bp, 121 predicted proteins | sample 2228361 | NCBI WGS metagenome assembly FWPU01 (sample SAMEA103939777, study PRJEB20133) | metagenome | reverse complement strand
CACCCAGTGGCTCTACAGCGGGGCGGCCCAGCACGACCTGCGGGAGCTGGCCGCGTAGGCGGAACGCGCCTCCGGGGGAATCGCCCCTTCCTTCAACCGCGACCACTCGCCCACCAAATCACCAATTGGCCCACCAACGAGGATCAAATCACACCCGCGCGCAGGGCTTGACGGAGTAGGACGTTTGTTCTACTCTGGGAGCTGCGTCCCTAGCTGGACGCGGACACGGCCCCGCCATCGAGGAGCCCCGTGCGCGTCGCCTGTGTGTACGTCCCTCATCTCCCCGTCGCCATCGAGCGCGCAGCCCGGCCTGACCTCGATGGACAGCCCGTCATCGTCGGCGATCGCAAGGTCGTACACGACTGCTCCGGCGAGGCTGTAGCGACCGGCGTCGCGCCAGGCATGTCCATCCGCGAAGCGCTGGCCCGCTGCCCCCGCGCTGTCTTCCTCCCGCCCCGGCCCGACCAGTACGAGCGCGTCTTCGATCGGACTACGGCCGCCCTCGAGCGCGTGAGCCCGGTGGTCGAACCGCACCGCCCCGACCGTTGGTACGTCGATCTCCGTGGCCTCGACGCGCACTATCCCGACGCGTTCGCGCTCGCGGGCACGCTCGTCACGGCGGTGCGTGACGCCACGGGGCTCTTGCCTTCGGCCGGCCTGGGCGGCGGGAAGTTCGTCGCCTGGGCCGCCGCCGTCACGACCGAGCCCGGCGACGCGTGCGTGATCACGCCGGGACGCGAAGCGGCGTTCCTCGCTCCGTTGGATATCGATCTCCTGCCCATCTCCGAGCGGACCATCGCTCGGCTGCGACGCCTCGCCCTGACCCGCATCGGCGACCTCGCCGATATCGGCATCGGACCGCTCCAGGCGCAGTTCGGCCGCGAAGGTGCACGCCTGTGGGAGCTGATCCATGGGAAGGACAGCGAACCTGTCATCGGGCGGACGCCGCGGGAACGGCTGGTCGAGACACACACGTTCGACATGCCCACCGCCAACACCGCCGCTTTGGTGGCCACGGGCCAGCAGTGCCTGCGCCAGCTTCTACGCCGTCTGGGCCATCGCGCCGCCCGTGTGATGACGCTGACACTGCTCAGCCGGGGCGAGGTCGTGTGGGAGAGGCGCGAGGCGCTGCGCGAGGCGACGAATCACCCGCAGCGACTCGATCTCGTTCTCCGCACCCGTCTCACGTTCCTCACGCTTCCAGAGCCAGTCGACGAGCTGCGCATCGCCCTCGAAGACCTCTGTGCGGAGGGCGGACGCCAGGGCAGCCTGTTCCCCGATACACGCGACGCCGAGCGTCAGATCGTCGAGGCGATGCGCCAGTTACGCGCCCGCTACGGACGCCCGGCGCTCTACAAGATCGTGGAGGTGGACCCGTGGTCGCCGCATCCCGAAGAGCGGACGGCGCTGCTGCCGCTCGACGCCTGAACGAGCCGCGTCCGATAGCGGTCCGCGCGGGCGACGACGGACTGCCGGCGGCAGTGACGCTGGGCGGCCGGACGCTCGGGGTCATCGCACGCAGTCGTCCCTGGCGCACGGACGACCGCTGGTGGACCACGGAGCCGATCTCGCGGCTCTACGTGCGCTTGACGCTGGAGGACGGGCGCTCGCTGACCGTGTTCCAGGATCTCATCGTCGGTGGATGGTACGAGCAACGGTATGCATGAGGGCTACGTCGAGCTCCATTGTCACTCTTGCTTCTCGTTCCGCGAGGGCGCTTCCACTCCGCTCGAGCTCGTACTTCGCGCCCGCGAGCTCGGTTATCCCGCTCTCGCCCTCACCGATCACGACCGGCTCGCCGGGGTCATGGAGTTCGCCCACGCCGCCGAGGCCTGGGGCGTACGTCCTATCTACGGCGCCGAGATCACCCTCAGGAACGGCGCTCATCTGACTCTGCTGGCCGAGACGCCTCGTGGCTACGCCAATCTCTCGCGCCTCCTCACCCTGAGCCACCTCGAGAGCGAACGCGAGCATCCTGCCCTCGACCCGGCGCATCTGGAAGCACGCCGCGAGGGACTCCTCGTTCTCACCGGATGCCGCGAGGGGCTAGTTTCTCGGCTCGTCGCCGCAGGCCACGAGCGCGAGGCCGCCGAGGCGCTCGACTGGCTGATCAGCGTCTTCGGCCGCGATCGGGTGTGGGTGGAGCTCCAGGACAACCTGGTGTACGGCGACGAGCGGCGGATCGAGGGACTGACGGCGCTGGCACGGCGTTTCGGTGTGCGGTGTGTCGCCACCAATAACGCGCATTATCACGTCCGCGAGCGCCACCGGCTCCAGGATGTGCTCGTCGCTGTCCGGCATCGCACGACCCTCGACGGGAGCCAGCGCAAGCGCCGCCCCAACAGCGAGTTCTATCTCAAACCGCCCGAAGAGATGCGACGGCTGTTCTCCGGCCTCGAGGAGGCCGTCACCAACACGCTCGTGATCGCCGACCGTTGTCGCGTGCGTCTCCCCGACGATCTGACCTATCGGTTCCCCGGCTATACGCCTTCCGATGGCCGTACCGCCGACGCCTTTCTCGCCGACCTCTGCCACCGCCGGCTGCGCGAGCTGTACGGCGCCGCCGCGGCCCGGTACGAGCAGCGCTTGAACGAGGAGCTGCGGCTCATCACCGATCACGGGCAAGCAGGGCTCTTCCTCTCCCACTGGGACCTCATCCGGGAGGCTCACGAGCGCGACTTCCCCGTGCGTGGCCGTGGCTCCTCCGTCGGCTCGCTCGTCTGCTACCTGCTCGGACTCTCGGGCATCGACCCGCTCAAATACGACCTCTTCGCCGGGCGATTCCTGAACGAAGCCCGCGAGCGAGAAGATCCGCCGGACATCGACCTCGACTTCGCCCGTGACGCCCGCGAGGAGATGTTCCGTCTCATCTTCGAGCGCTACGGCCCTGAGCGAGCGGCACTCGTCGCGAACCAGATCACCTATCGATACCCGCAAGCGGTGCGCGACGTGGGTAAAGCGCTCGGGCTGCCCGCGGCGGATATCGACCGCCTGGCGAAGCGGCTGCGCGGCCGCTTCGCAGAAGGGCTAGAAGCCGAGATGCGAAAGCTGCCCGACCTCGCCGCCCGGATGAGCGCGCCGCCCTGGCAGCAGTTCGTCGCGCTGGTCGAGGAGCTGCGCGGCATGCCGCGCCACCTGGGCCAACACTCGGGCGGCGTCGTCATCACTTCCACTGACGCACCACTCGCAGAGCAGGCCCCTGTGGAGCGCTCCGCCATCCCGGGCCGCTACATCATCGAGTGGGATAAGGACTCGTGTGGCGATGCCGGCCTCATCAAGATGGACCTGTTGGGCTATCCCAGCCTCTCACAGCTGCGGCGCGCCGTCCGACTCATCGAGGAGCGCCGCGGCGTGCGCGTAACGGAGGCCGACATCCCGTTGGACGACCCCGCCGTGTACGAGATGATTCAACAGGGCGACACCATCGGCATCGTTCAGATCCAGAGCCGGGCACAGATCCAGACCATCAAGCGCCTCACCCAACACACGCGGTCCATTCACGATCTCGTGATCCTGGTCGCCCTCATCCGGCCCGGGCCCATCCAGGGCGGCGCCGTGAACCCGTACATCGAGCGCACCATCGGCAAGCAGCCGGTGACGTACGACCACCCCTGCCTCGAACCTGTCCTCGCGGAGACGAAAGGCGTCATCGTCTTCCAGGAACAAGTCCTCCAGGTCGCGATGGCGATCGCGGGCTTCACCGCAGGACAGGCCGAAAGCCTGCGCCGCGCCATGAGCCGCAAGCGCTCCCGCGAAGCGATGGAGGCGCTGCGCGAAGCGTTCCTCTCGGGCGCCCACGAGCGCGGCATCGACGCCGCGACGGCGCAGCGCGTTTTCGAGAAGATCGTCGCATTCGCGGAGTACGGCTTTCCGAAGGCGCACGCGGCCGCTATGGCGGAGACCGCGTGCAAGCTCGCCTGGGTGAAGCGCCACTACCCCGAAGAGTTCTATTGCGCCCTCTTGAACGAGCAACCGATGGGTTTCTACAGCCCCGAGGTCATCGTCAACGATGCGCGCCGCCATGGGGTCGAATTCCGCGGGGTCGACGTCAACGAGAGTCGCGCCGAGTGCTACATCGACGACACCGGCACCATCTGTCTGGGCTTCAACTACGTGAAGGGCCTCGGGGAGGCCTACCGCGAACGACTGGAAGTCGAGCGAGCCAACGGCCCGTACCGCTCCCTCTGGGAGTTCTGGCGCCGCACTCGACTGCCACGCGAGCCCATCGAACGTCTCATCGAGGTCGGCGCCTTCGCCTGGACCGGGCTCCACGAACGCGAACTCCTGTGGCAGCTCGGCCTCTTCTACGAACCCATCGGGGATCAGCTTCCACTCCCGCTCTCGTTCGAGGCCGACATCGTCTCACCGCCGGAGATGACGCACGAAGAGCGCGTGGCGGCAGACCTCGAATGGTCGGGCATCGCCATCCGCGGTCGCATGATGGACCTGGTGCGCCCCTATCTCCACGAAGGGATCACGTCCAGCCGGCGGCTCGAGCAGCTCGAGAGCGGAACACCCGTGACGGTGGCGGGCATTGTGGCGGTGCGTCAGGCGCCGGGCACCGCCAAGGGCTTCGTCTTCCACACGCTCGAGGACGACTTCGGCATGATCAACATCATCACCCGGCCGTCGCTGATCCCCCGCTATCCGTATCTGATCCAGTTCGCTCCCGCGCTCATCGTGCACGGACGGGTCGAACGCGAACAGGCGGCGGTCAACGTCATCGCCGAGCGCTTCGAGCCGCTGGCGCCCGGAAGTGCCCTTCCCGACCACGCTCACAGCTTCGGATGATCTCGGCCGACCAGCGGCGCCTCATCCCCAGTCGATACGGCGGAGCACCGTCGCCAAGCCCCCGAAGGCCACGCCGAACGGCACCCCCAGCAGCAGCGTCGGCCACAACAACGACCAAGGGTTCGACCGTGCCTTGACGTCGAGGCCGATGACGCCCGACGGATGGAAGCTACACACGAACGACTGCGAGCTCGCCCGCGTGAGCGGGATGCTCGCCACGCCGCCCGGCGGGACGGTGACAGGCCCAATCCGATGCTGCACGCTGTCGGCGTTGCGCACGATCAGCGTGTCGCCCTGCACGAACTCGAGCGTGCTCGGGATGGGCGATAGGGCTGCGCCGGACCGGATGCGATCGTAGGTTCCAGCGGGGATCGTGAGCTCCACCGGCATCGGCCCACGCGTCGGTCCGTCGTTCAACGCGACCCACGAGGCCACACTGATACCGCCCGCGAGCGCCAGGCCCGCCATGAGCGAGAGCGCCCACCGCCCAACCACGGGCCAGGCGCGGGCGCTGAACGAACGTCGATGGCTGGCCAGCCCTCCTGACGCGACCGCCGGCGCCGTCACGCCATCACCACCCCACGAGGTAGAGCGCCGGGTAGAAGAACACCCACACGACGTCGACGAAGTGCCAGTATTTGATGGTCGCCTCGACGCCCCAGTATCCCTCGGGCGAGAAGTGGCCGCGGAGACCGAGGAACAACACGAGCACGAGCATGGCGACGCCGCTGATGACGTGCGACGCGTGGAGCCCCGTCATGGAGAAGAACGCGGTGCCGTACGGCTCGTGCCGCGAGAACTCCGCGGTGCCCCATTCGAAGCCGACGCCGACGACGAACACCGCGCCGAGGATGATCGTCGCGAGGAGATTCCGCAGGAACCCGGACCGGTCGCCGTGGGCGATGGCCACCTCCGCCCGGTAGGCGGTGAAACTGCTGAGGAGGAGCACCGAGGTGATGATGAGCCCGAGGAACTGGTTCAGCTCCTCCGGTCGGTCGGTGCCCGTCAGGTAGAAGCGCGCCGCTAGCAGCGCGGCGAAGAGGAACGACTCGGAGACGAAGAACAGCCAGAGGCCGAGCTGGTTCATCGCCCGGCGGTTCTCTTCGTGATGTTCGACTGCCGCCGTTCGTTGCGCGGCGTACGTGCTCGCGATCGCCATCAGTGCCCTGCCTCTCCGCGCCAGGCGCGCACGACATGCATGAAGTAGTACACGATGAAGCCCGCCTTCCCGAGCGCGATCACTGCGATGACCGGCAAGTTCGCGTCCACCCCGACGGCCACGATGTACTCGACGATCGTCAGCACCGCGAGAGCCAGGAAGACCATCCAGCCGGTCCGGATCGCGCCGAAAGGACCACCGTTCTTCGGGGTATCACCGTTCCCCCTGTGACCGTCTCCCCTCATGTCCGTGCCTCTCCGCTCGCACCGGCGATGCCGAGCACGGCGTGCGCCGGCGCGCCCTGCACACCGTAGTCATAGGGATGCCCGCTGACGACGGGCGGCGCCGGGAAGTTCTCGACTGGCGGCGGCGACGACACGCGCCACTCGAGCGTGCGCGCCCGCCATGGGTCGGCGACGGCCTTCGGCCCCTTCAGGAGCGACCACACCATGTTGGCCACGAAGAAGAGGAAGCTAGCCCCCAGCAGGAATCCCATGCTGCTGATGAAGACGTTGAGCGCTTGCAGGTCCTCCGGATACGTCGCGATCCGGCGGTTCATCCCGTGCAGGCCCGCCCAGAACATCGGCAGGAAGGTCAGGTTGAAGGCGATGATCATGAGCCAGAAGTGGAGTTGACCCAGCCGCTCGTTGTACATCCGCCCCGTCATTTTGGGGAACCAGTAGTACAGGCCTGCGAACAACGCGAAGATCTCGCCGCCGATGATGGTGTAATGGAAGTGGGCCACCACGAAGTACGTGTCGGACAGGTTGATATCGGTCGGCACATCGGCCAAGAAGATGCCCGTCACGCCCCCGATGAGGAAGTTGAACACCATGCCCAGTGCGAACAGCATGGGCGTTTTCAACCAGAGGCGTCCTTGCCAGATGGTGCCCAGCGCCGAGAGGAAGACGAGTCCCGTCGGGATGGAGATGATCTCGGTCGTCACTAGGAACGGCGCGAGCAGCTTGTTGTCCATGCCGCTCACGAACATGTGATGCGCCCAGACGATGCCACTCACGGCGACGATGCCGAGAAACCCTCCGACCGCCCACTTGTAGGCGAAGAGTGGTTTGCGCGAGAAGTGCGCCAACACTTCAAGAGTGATACCGAAGCCCGGCAGCACGAAGATGTAGACGGCCGGGTGCGAGTAGAACCAGAAGATGTGCTGATAGAGAAGCGGCTTTCCGCCCTCCTCGGCCACGAAGAACGACGTCCCCGCGAGACGATCCAGCGTGATCATCAGCATCGCGGCCGCGAAGAATTGCGTGAACGTCAGGGCGAGCCACGCCGCCGCGAACATGGACCACACGAAGATGGGGAGCCGGCCCCAAGACATGCCCTGCGCCCGCATGTGGAAGGTGGTCACGATGAAGTTCAGCCCGCCGAGGATCGACGAGAGGCCGAACGTGATGATGGCAAGGTTGAAGAAGATCTGTCCGGCGGCGTTGCGTACGCTCAGGGGTGGGTAGGCCGTCCAGCCGGAGTCCCACCCGCCCGCAGCCTGGGCCGCCAGCAACAACACCGCCACAGGCGGCACCAGCCAGAAGCTCAACGCGTTGAGCCGGGGGAACGCCATGTCGCGTGCCCCGATGAGGATGGGCACGAAGTAGTTCCCGAATCCGCCGATCACGGCGGCGACGGCCACCGCGATCATGATGATGCCGTGAAGGCTCATGACGCGGTTGTAGGTGCCGTCGCCCATGACGCCGCCGTCGGGTTGCAGCAATTGCATCCGGATCAGCATCGCGAGCAGCCCGGCAGCCAGGAACAACAGAAGGAAGGTCACCAGGTACTGGATTCCGATGACCTTGTGGTCAGTCGTGAACGCGAAGTACCGGCGCCAGTCCTCGAGATCCCCTCGCGTCTTCAGGCCGAACCACTCGCGCCCCCAGCGTTCCCACATGCCGACGCCCAGCAGCCAGCCCACGAGCCCGAAGGCGTACCCGACCGTGAAGTTCAGCTCGAGCCACCACGCGCTCTCGCCCGCCGCTGCCCGCAAGAGGGCGGTCAGGCCCGCACCGATGCCGAACCCGATACCGCCCCAGAGAAGCCCTCGGAGCATCGGATAGAACGCGCTCGCGAAGCTCGGCCGCTGCGCCTCTCGCCATACAACCGCTTCCGTCATCGCTGTCGCTCCTCGAGCCGTCGCACGCTCATTCGACGATGAACTGGCCGACCATGGTCGTCGGGTGGACGTCACAGCGGAAGAAGTACTCGCCGGGTTCGGGCGCGGGGAAGGTCAGTTCCTGCACCACTGGGCCGGTCTCGACCGCCGTGCCGACGAGCGGCGGTTGGCCTTCTTTGGCGGCGTCTTCGCTCTCGTACAACGCCCAGTTGTGCGGGACGCCCTTGTCCTGATTGTCCACTGTGAGCTTCACCTGCGTCCCCGCCTTGACCCTGATCTCATCAAGATCGAAGAGCACGTTCTTGGCGACGATGGTGATTTCCTGAACCTGCGCACCCGGCTCGACGGTCGGCTCGGGCGTGGCCGGCGGCTTGCGGTTCGCCTCGACCCACGCCTGAAACTCCTCCTCGGTCACCACGCGCACCGGGATGCTCATGCGGGAATGGCTGAGCCCACACAGCTCCGCACACTGCAGGCGAAGATTCGAGTCGTCCTGGAAGGTGCCAGTCTCCGTAGGCTTGAAGGTCACCGTGGTCGTCATGCCCGGAACGGCGTCGATCTTCATGAGGAAGGCCGGGATCCAGAAGGAATGGAGCACGTCGCGGCTCGTGATATCGAACCGAACGGTCCGGTCGACCGGCAGCACGATTTCCCGCGCGTTCTGGACCTCCTGCTGCGGATAGCTCACGAGCCACGTCCACTGGACGCCTTCGACATTGACCACGAGGTCAGGCGTCGGGTTGTCGAGCATCTTCGCGAGGCTGGTGAGCCCTGGGTAGATCATGATGAGGAGGGTGAGGCCTGACGTGACCCCGAACCACGCCAGAGGAAACGGGCCTCGTCCCATGATCGGGGGCCCGTCCTCGGTCGGATCGCCCTTCGAGCGATGCACCGCCACGCTGTAGAACAACACGGTGACGACCATCGCGGCGACGGGCACGGCGAGGAGCGCCAACACCCGGAAGGCATGCTCGACCTCTTCGCCCTTGTCCGACATGGTGGACGGGAAGTAGTCGATGCGTCCGACGAAGAACAGACCGGCCGCTGTCAGCGCCAGCCACAGAACGCCGGCAATCACCAGGTCGCGCTTCATGCTCGCCTCGCGTTCGTGATCGCGGCCGGGGACTCGCGCCACTCCGGTTCCCCCGGCCGGCGGCTACATTGTTGCTATTTTCACGATGTCGGTCGTGGGGAAAATGCATCAATTGCCCTCTCAGGCAACGAAAATCCGGCAGATGACTCAGACGACGCCAGGCCGTATGCTACGCATCGCGCATCTCCGCGCCCATCGAAGGAGGTTCGGCGCCATGAGCGCCGCGACGCCCCGCTTCCGCATCTCCCTCGCCGCCTGGTCGATGCACCGCATGTTCTTCGCCCGGGAACTCGACCAGCTCGGCATGGTCGACCTCTGCGCGGACCTCGGCATCGAGGCGCTCGAACTGGTCAATACCTTCTTCCCGTCCCCGCAGTACAGCTATCTGAAGGAGCTGCGCCGTCGCGCCGAAGACCGCGGGGTGCGCCTGCTGCTCATCATGTGCGACGGCGAGGGAAGCATGGCCGCGCCCGAGCGCGAGAGGCGGCTTCTCGCCGCTAGGAATCACCACAAGTGGGTCGACATCGCCGCCATCCTGGGCTGCCATTCCATCCGCTGCAACACCGGCGCCCGCCCGGGAGATGACGGAGCGCTCGAGCGCTGCGCCGAGAGTTTCGCCGCGCTCATCGAATACGCCAGCGCATCGGGAATCAACGTTCTGGTCGAGAACCACGGCGGGCTCTCGTCCGACCCCGACTGGTTGGCCGCACTCATGCGTGCGGTCGATTCGCCCTGGTTCGGGACGCTGCCCGATTTCGGCAACTTTCCTCCTGAGGTCGACCGCTACGCGGCGGTCGCCAAGCTCATGCCGTTCGCCAAGGCAGTGAGCGCGAAGTGTTACGACTTCGGGCCAGATGGCGAGGAGACGACCATCGATTTCAAGCGCATGCTCGATATCGTGACGAGCTCGGGCTACCACGGCTACGTCGGCATCGAGTACGAGGGCGAGCGGCTCCCAGAGCGTCAGGGCATCCTGGCGGCGAAGCGCTTGCTCGAGCGATTGCAGGAGAAGCGGGAGGACGCGACCGCATGAGCGAACTCCGAGTGGGCGTCATCGGCGGGGGATGGGCAGCGCGCGTTGTCCACCTGCCGGGATTCAAGGCCGCGGGACAGCCCGTCGCCGCCATCTGTGACATGAATCCAGAGCCCGCGCACGCGCTCGCGGCCCAATACGGCATCCCCAACGTGTACACCGACTGGCGCGACATGTTGGCGCAGGAGCGTCTGGACGCCGTGAGCGTCTGCGTCCCCAACCGGTTTCACCGCGAGGCCGTGCTCGCGGCGCTCGACGCGGGAGCGCACGTGTTGTGCGAGAAGCCGCTCGCGACTAGCGCCGCGGAGGCGTGCGAGCTGTTCGGGGCGGCCGCACGGCACGGGCGCATCCTCATGGCGGCTCAGAGCTTCCGGTTCGACGCGGGCCCGCGCGCCATTCACCGCGTGGTGCAGGCTGGACACCTCGGGGAGATCTACTATGCCGAGGCGACGGCCATGCGCCGCATGGGGATCCCTACCTGGGGTACGTTCCATCAGTCCTCCTACTCGGCCGGTGGGGCGCTCCTGGACATCGGCGTCCACATGCTCGACCTGGCGGTGTGGCTCATGGGCAACCCCGAGCCCACCCGCGTTTCGGCGACCTTGCAGACTCGCTTTGGGCCTCGGCCTGAGATCGCGCGAATGTTCCGCAACGCCTGGGACCCCACGCGATTCGATGTGGAGGACTTCGGCATCGCCCTCGTGCACTTCGCTAATGGCGCCACGCTGCTGCTCCGCGCGACGTGGGCGGCCCACATCGAGAAGCAAGTATTCAACGTCACCTTGTGCGGCGACGAGGCCGGCGCAACGACGCACCCGCCGGTGATCTACCGGAACCGTGAGGGGATCCCAGCGGACGAGCATCTCCAGGTCGTCGAGACCCGGATGTACGAGCGTGAGCTTGCGCACTGGGTGCAGGTACTCAAAGGTCAAGCGGAGCCACTGGTGAAGCCGTCCGAAACCATCAACGTCCAGCGCATCCTGGACGCCGCCTATCGATCGGCCGCCGAAGGACGCGAGGTCGCGGTCGAGCCCTTGGGCGAAGGCGCATCCTAAACGAAGTCGAGCACGCCGGCGAGCTCCAGGGTCACGGCGACGGTGTTGTACACGGCATGTATCGCGATCGCCGCGCCGTAGCAGACGACCGTGCGACGGGGGAGTGGAGCGCCTCGTCTCAGCCATTCCATCAACGCGGGCTCGATGCCCCATCCCGCCACGAAGCTGGCCGTGGCATGCATGGCCAGCGGTGCACTGAAGCGATAAATGAAGAACGCGCGCGTGGGCTCGTCGACGGCGAGCGTTACGAACGCGAGAGCTTCGACCACTGCGAAGGCGAGCCCGCCGACGGTCGCGAGACAGGCGGCATGCCGCCTGCCCGACAGGAGGTGCGGCCAACGCGCCAGGAGAACATACACGCCGAATGGCTTGAGGATCTCTTCGACGACCGGCGCCGCGAGGAACGGCATGAGCACCCCAGCGCCGGAACGGAGCTCCCCGATAACGGCCGCAGGGGCCGCCAGGACCCCGCCGGCCGCCGCCACGAGCGCGCCCATGAGGAGCCCGCCGGCCCCGACCCGGGCGAAGGGGGCTGGCGCCCCGGCAGCCGACCCTATCCCGTCCACCGTCCCTGGGCCACCGCCGGCGTAAACCCTTCGAGGTCGACCGGGAACCGGATCGACCGCCCCTCCTCGGCCGACTTGTAGCACGCCATCAGCACTTCGACGACAGCGAGCCCGTCGTGCCAGGTCTCGGACGGCGGACGCCCCGCCAGAAACGACTGCACCATGTGGCGGTTCTCCGCCATATACCCGTACACGCCTGGCTCGTCGGCGACGACGGGCATGAGGCCCTGCTCCGCATTCTGCTTCTCGACGAGATCCTCTCCTGCCTCGCCGCGAACGCGGCGGCTCATGAACACCGTCAGGTCCGTGTTCAGGCTGTCGATCTGCATGGCGTACTCCGGCCCCAAGAGCTCCGTTCGAAGCCTGAGCCCGGCGCCGACGAAGTTCCACGACGTCGTCGCTTCCACGAGGAGCCGCTCGCCCTTCGGGCCCCGCAACCGCACCGCTGCGCGTGCGAAGTCCTCGGCGGGCGCGGTGGCGTAGTCGACCTGACCGCCGGTCATCTCCCGCAGCAGCTCGACGTACTCGGCGCGTGTCCATTTGAGGGAGGCGATTTGGGCACTGACCTCCTCCACAGCGAGGGCGTCGCGCGGTTCGTCCGGCGCTGTGAGCAGAAAGCGCGCGACTTCGTAGCTGTGGCACAACATGTCGTTCAGCACCCCTCCGCCCTGGCGACGTCCATCCCAGAACCACGGCATATGGGGACCACTGTGCTCCTCAGCGGCCCGCGCGAGGTATGGGCGGCCCGCGATCGGCACTGCGCGCCGCCAAATGATCTCCTTGCCCCGCGTGACGCTCGGCGCGAACACCTGGTTCTCCAGATAGCCGTGGAGCAGCGGCGTGCGCTCGACGAGTTCGACCATACGGCGCGCCTCGGCCACGTTCCGCGCCAGCGGCTTCTCGCAGGCGACGCCGATCAGCTCACCTTTGCCCGAACGGACGGCGTCGACGATCTCTTCGACCACGCTCACCCGACTGTCGTTGGTGGAGGCGATCCAGATGGCGTCCACAGCCGGATCGGCAACGAGTTCCGTGACCGACCGGTGCACCTTCGGCTCCCCCACGCCGAGCGCTCGACACAGCCCAGCGAGCGCCTCCGCTCGTTCCCGGGTCGGACTGAACACCCCTGCCACGTCCGCGTCGCGGACACCTACGAGACTCTGGACGTGGAAGCGGTTCATGAATCCCGCGCCCACGAAGCCGATGCCCAACCGCTTTGTCATGCCGTCGCCTCCTCACCGTCAGCGTTGGTGGCGCTATTGTGCGCGAACCCCGGGCGCCGCGCCAGCGTCGCTGTCGCCCGACGCGTGGGCGCGCTACCATAGCGCTCAGCTTCGCCTCCAGGAGTGGAACCGATGGCCGACTACCACCACATCACGTATGAGCAGCGGGGCCGGGTCGCGATCGTGACGCTGAATCGCCCGGAGAAGCTGAACGCGTGGACAGGCCTCATGGAACGCGAGTTCCTCGACGCCGTACAGCGGACCGCGCTCGACCCCGGTGTCAGCGTGATGCTCGTCACTGGCGCCGGTCGTGGATTTTGCGCCGGAGCCGACATCTCCGGCTGGTCCGAAGACCTCACCGCCGGCGGCGAGCGAGGCCCGCGGCGACCATCGCCTCTGCTCGACGAAGAGGGCAGCCCCGAAGTCCCCATCGCTCTGTCCCGTGGGAAACCCACCATCGCGGCGATCAACGGTCCCGCCGTGGGCGTCGGGCTCACGATGGCTCTGGCTTGCGACATCCGGATTGCGTCCGAGCAGGCGCGGTTTTCGGCCCGGTTCGTGAAGGTCGGCCTCACGCCCGAATGTGGCAGCACGCGCTATCTGCCGCTCGTGGCGGGCTTCGCCAATGCGCTGCTCCTTGCTCTGACCGGGCGTATCATCGACGCCGCCGAGGCGAAGGAACGGGGCCTGGTGGACCGTGTCGTTCCCCACGACCGGCTCATGGAGGAAGCGATGGCGCTGGCCGAGGAGATCGCGGCCAACCCGCTGGAGCCGGTCTGGGCGGCGAAGCGTCTTCTGCATCAGAACGCGTTGGAGCCCGACCTACGAAAGGTCGTGACGCTCGAGAGCTTCTCCATCCGCGAACTGCGCCGTCGCCCCGCACACGCGGAGGCCGTACGAGCGTTCATCGAGAAGCGCGAGCCGCGGTTCGACGTCCAGTAGCCCGTCCTACTCCCCTCGCGCGCCTTCCTGGCGGAGGTCGTGCTCGACCATCATCTCGACGAGCTCTTGGAAGCTCACCTGCGGCTTCCACCCGAGCTTCTCTCGCGCCTTCGTCGCGTCCGCTCGCAGCACGTCGACCTCGGCCGGGCGGAGAAACTGGGGATCGACACGGACGTACTGGCGCCAGTCGAGGCCGAGATAGCCGAACGCGGCCTCGATGAATTCCTGCACTGAATGCGACTCGCCCGTACCCACCACGTAGTCGTCCGGCTCGTCTTGCTGGAGCATGAGGTGCATCGCGCGCACATAGTCCCCGGCGAAGCCCCAGTCACGCTTGGCGTCGAGGTTGCCTACCGCCAGCTCCTTCTGCTTTCCGAGCTTGATGCGCGCCGCTCCCAGGCTGATCTTGCGCGTCACGAACTCCGGTCCGCGGCGGGGTGACTCGTGGTTGAACAGAATCCCGCTGCACGCGAACAGGTTGTAACTCTCGCGGTAATTCACCGTGATGTAGTGTCCGTAGACCTTGGCCACTCCGTAAGGGCTACGCGGGTAGAAGGGCGTGCGCTCGTTCTGGGGCGTTTCACGGACCTTCCCGAACATTTCGCTGGACGAGGCCTGATAGAACCGGATACCCCGGCCTGCGTCCGACCGCGATGGCGTAGCGCCGGTCACGATGCGAATCGCCTCGAGGACACGCAGGACGCCGAGGCCCGTGATCTCGCCCGTGAGCTCCGCCTGATTCCAGGACAGGGGAACGAAGCTGATGGCCGCCAGGTTGTACACCTCGTCCGGCTGCACCTTCTGGATCACGGCGATGAGCGAAGCCTGATCCAGCAGGTCGCCCTCGACGATCCGAACGTCGGGCAACATCCGCTCGACGAGCTGGCGTTTGGGGTTGTTCTGCCCTCGAATCATCCCGTAGACCTCGTAGCCGAGGCCGAGCAGGTGCTCCGCGAGGTACGACCCATCCTGTCCCGTGATGCCCGTGATCAGCGCTCTCGGCATGACCGAACTCCCTCTAGGGCGGTGCCGCGCCCGTCCGCGCCCGCGTTATAGGGCGCGCAGCCTTCCGCGTCAATGTGAAGCTCTCGTGGGACTGCAAGCGGCTCTGGGCTTTTTGCCGCACTGGTCCGGGGGATGGAGCCGCTCGACAAAGGCTCTACAATGATGCCGACGTGAACCGCGCGAAGGACCGCCGGGCGAAGATCATCTGCACGCTGGGCCCCGCCAGCTCTTCCGACGCCGTCATCACCGAGCTGCTGGCGGCGGGCATGGATTGCGCGCGGCTCAACATGTCCCATGGCGCCGACGAGGACCAGCGCGCCCGGCTCCGTGCCGTGCGACGCGCGTCGGAGAAGCTGGGTCTGCCTTGCGCCGTGATGGTCGACCTGGGCGGCACGAAGCCGCGCGTCGGCGTGTTGCGCAAGCCCATCACGCTCGAGGAGGGCCAGCGCTACATCTTCTCATCCGACGGCGCGGGCGAGCCCAACGCGATTCCGGTCGACTATCCCCTCCACGAAGACGTGCGGCCGGGCGAGGCGATTCTTCTCGATGACGGCGCCCTCGAGCTCCGGGTCGACGACGTCCGTGGTCGCACGGTCACGGCGACGGTCATCCGCGGCGGTGTCCTTGCTTCCCAGAAGGGGATCAACCTGCCGGACACGCAGGTCTCCGCTCCATCGCTGACGGAGCAAGACCGCCAGCACATCGCCTTCGGCGTGGCCGAGGGCGCGGACTTCTTCGCCCTGAGCTTCGTGCGAAAGCCTGAAGACATGATCGCCGCGCGCGAGGAGATTCGGCGCTGTGGCGGAGACGTTCCGGTTATCGCCAAGATCGAGAAGCGGCAGGCGGTCGAACGGCTCGACGAGATCCTCGCGGTGAGCGACGGCGTCATGGTGGCCCGGGGTGACCTGGGTGTCGAGCTGCCGCCGGAGGAGGTGCCCCTCGTCCAGAAGGGCATCATCGTCGCCGCGAACCGGCGCCTCGTCCCCGTGATCACCGCTACCCAGATGCTCGAGTCCATGGTCACTCATTCCCGTCCGACGCGCGCCGAGGCGAGCGACGTGGCCAACGCTGTGTGGGACGGCAGCGACGCGCTGATGCTCAGCGCAGAGACCGCCGTGGGCAAAGACCCGGCAGGCGCCGTCCGCATGATGGACCGCATCATTCGGGCGGCAGAGCGCCAGCCCGGGGCCTTCCTCACCCGCGTGCGCTCCGAGCACCGCACGACGGAGGATACGTCGGGAACTATCAGTCACGCGGCATGCACGATGGCGAGCATCGACCCTCGGGTGAAGGCCATCGTCGCCTTCACGCGAAGCGGGTATACGGCGCGCCTGCTGTCCATGGACCGTCCTCCGGTCCCGATCCTCTCCATTTCCCCTGACCCGGCCGTGCGCAACCGCTGCGCGCTCTACTGGGGGACCATCGCCGCCATCTCCGACGAGTCGGAAGGTCTCCTCTCCATGACCATCACTGCGGACGAGCAGGCGCGCGCGGTGCTCGGACTGCGGGAGGGAGATTTCATCATCATCGCAGGCGGCTGGCCACGCGATCTCGCCGCGACCACGAATCTGCTGAAGGTCCACCGGGTCGGCGACCCAGCGTGAGGTCCGTCTTCCGCGCGCTTGACGTTCACGGAAGAGTTACGTAGGGTGAACCGCGTTCACCTCGTCACTCCACAGAAGGAGCTTTCACCATGCGCGAAGCCGTCATCGTCGATGCCTGCCGCACGCCATTCGGACGTGCCGGCTCCAAGGGGGTGTTCAAGGACATTACCCACATCGAGCTCATGGTCCCGCTGCTCAAGGCCATCGTCGAGCGGAACCGGCTCGACCCGGCCATCATCGACGAGTTCATCGTCGGGTCAGTCGGCCTCTCGGGGCCGCTGACGTACGCCCGGCACTACCTATTCGAGGCTGACTTCCCCCAGACCATCTCTGGGCTGGACCTGAACAAGCAGTGCGGTTCGTCGCTGCAGGCCGTCGTGCAGGCAGCGCACTCCATCATGACCGGCATGTCGGACGTGATTCTCGCCGCCGGCGTGGAGACCATGGGCCGCATCGACCCGGTGCCACCCGAGGAGGAACAGGGACGGCAGACCACCGAGACCGAGACGGGCCGCCCCCAACGGCCGGCGCGAGCCGAGGACTGGGCCATCGCCGAGCTCCTCCCTCGCTGGTACCGCAAGGTCGAGCCGTGGATCATGAACATGGGCATGACTGCGGAGAAGCTCGCCAAGGTCTACAACGTCTCCCGCGAGGACGCGGACAAGTTCGCACTCTGGAGCCACCAGAAGGCGGTAGCGGCGCAGAAGAAGGGAGCATTCGCGCCTGAGATCGTGCCCATCACCATCAAGTACAAGGACGGTCGCGAGGCCACGGTGAGCGAGGACCAGGGGCCGCGGCCTGACACCACGCTCGAGGCGTTGGCGAGCCTGAAGCCCGCGTACGTCGAAGGGGGACAGGTCACGGCCGGTAACGCCTGTCCGCGCAACGACGGCGCGTCGATGGTGTTGGTGATGTCGAAGGAGAAGGCGAAGGAGCTGGGGCTCAAGCCACTCATGACCTTCCGACAGGCCGCGACCGTCGGCGTCGACCCGACGATCATGGGCATCGGGCCTGTGCCGGCGACGCAGAAGCTGCTCAAGAAGATGGGCATGAAGATCACCGACTTTGACTTCATCGAAGTCAACGAGGCGTTCGCCTGTCAGGTGGTGGCCGTCATGCGCGAGCTCGGCATTCCCGAGGATCGGCTCAATATCTACGGCGGGGCTATCGCTCTGGGCCATCCGCTGGGGGCCAGCGGCGGTCGTCTGACCGGCACGCTGGGCTTCCAACTTCGCGACCACAACAAGGAGTGGGGCCTGGCGACGCTGTGCATGGGCGGCGGCATGGGCCTCGCCGTCGCGTTCCAGCGCGAGCACTACGACTGGTAAGAGACGAGAGCGCGAGACAAGCAGGGGCCTCGGAAAACCGGGGCCCCTGATTCTTGCAGACTGTGGGCGCCCCTCAACCCTGTGCAGTGGTTCCGGCCTCCACGACGGCGGGCGGCGCGCGCAGGACTTCTTCGCCCACCACGCGGCCGTCGAGCATGCGTACGATGCGGTCGGCGCGGGCAGCCACCGTGTGATCGTGCGTGACCAGCACGACCGTGAGCCGCCGATGCGCCCGCAACTCCTCGAAGAGGTCCAGCAGCCGCCGCCCTGACTCTGAATCGAGGCTGCCGGTCGGCTCGTCCGCTAGGAGAATCGGCGGATCGTTCGCCAGCGCCCGCGCCACCGCGACCCGCTGCCGCTCTCCACCGGACAACTCGGTCGGACGCTTGCGCTCCTTGCCCTCGAGGCCCACCAGTCGCAACAGCCGCTCGGCTCGCACCCGGCGCTCCCGGGCGCTGATGCCGAGCTCGAACATGGGCACCTGCACGTTTTCGCTGGCGTTCAGGGTGGGCAAGAGATTGTGGAGCTGGAACACGAGGCCGACCTCGCGGGCCCGGTATCGACTGAGATTCTCGATCCGCGACAGGTCCCGGCCGTTCACTTCGATGGTCCCGCTGTCGGGCCGGTCCAACGCAGCGATGAGATGCAGCAGCGTCGACTTACCACATCCCGACGGTCCGACCACCGCGACGAATTCGCCCCTCAGGACCTCGAGGCTGGCCCCGTTGAGAGCACGGATGAGCCCGCCTTCGTACGTCTTCACGAGATCGCGCACGACGACCACGTGCTCGGGGCTACTCATGGCGGAGCGCCTCCATCGGGGTCAGACGAACGGCGCGAAACGCGGGGTACGCCGCCCCGGCCAGCGCCACCAGCACCGCGACGACGAGCGCCCGTACGAATACGGCGACTTCGTACTTCGGTTCCAGAAAGTTGCGAACGAGCTCGATGAGCTGAACCGCCTGTGAGGCGAGCACGCCGAGTCCCGCCCCCACGAACGCCGCGATTAGGCAGAGGATCAACGACTCCCCGATGATCATCCGCATGATGCGGTGGCCGCTCCATCCGACCGCGCGCAGGATGCCGATTTCGCGTGTCCGCTCGAACACCGACATGACCATGGTGTTCATCACGCCGATGGCGCCGATCCCGACAGCTAGAGCCGAGATAGCCAGGTTCACCGCATCCATCACCTGGATGCCCTGGTCCACTTCCGAGTACTCGCCCAGGCTCCCGACCACGGTGAGCAAAGGAAACGTGCGCTCGATCTCGGCCGCTACCTCCTCCGGATCGAGGCCCGGCTTGACCTTGACGTAGACCATGGTGACGACGTCGGGTTTCTTCGCGATCTCTTGGACCGTGACGAGGGGCGCGTACGCGGCGTTGTTCTCCCACAGGCTGGCGCCTCGAAAGATGCCGACTACCCGCAGTTCGCGCCGGTCGATTTGCACCGTGTCCCCAATGTCCTTACCGAGCGACCGCGCCGCGCCCTCACCCAAGAGCACCTCATCGGTGGCTCCCGGGGAGAGGAGCTCTCCCTCGCGCAGGTCAATGCCCGCCTTCGCGAGGTCCTCAGGCGTGATTCCGATCGTGAGGAACAACGGATTGCCCTCGACCTTCGAGAAATGGAACAGCTCGCCGATGGCGCGCTGCACCGTCGGTAGCTCCGCCACCGCCCGCCACTCCTCAGCCGAGACCGTGCTGAACGAGAGGTCCGACGAGCCCTTCTGCGCCACGAAGAAGTCGGAGCCGTATGCCCGCAGGACCTGCTCCGAGGTGTTCTTGACACCGGCGACGATGACCCCGAGCGCGACGACGGTCGCGATGCCGATGCTGATGCCGAGCGTCGTGAGCGCCGTGCGAATGCGCTGGCGAACGAGATTCTTGAGGATGAGTGCGAGGAAAGACATGCGTTCCTCCGGCCGTCGGCCTACAGCATTGCAGAAATCGCGATGCCCTGCATCGGCCATCCGGCCGACCCCGAGAGGGCCAACAGCCGGAGCCACCCCGGTTGGCCGGTAGGAACGCAGGTGCTACAGTTTCCGAGGCCGCGCACGGCGCGACCGGCGAAGGGCCCGCATCCCGTCGCACGAACACGAGCCCGAGAGGAGCACTAGGTTCATGGACTTCAAAGACACCCCGGAACAGGCGGCGTTCCGCAAGCAGGTGCGTGAGTTCCTCGAAACGGAGATGCCGGCCATCTTCGGCAGGCGGGGCGAGGACGGCGAAGGCGACGTCGAGCGTGGCATGTTCGCCCGTCCTCAGCCTGGAACGCCCTTGTGGAAGTGGCGCGAGAAGCTCGTCGAGCGAGGCTGGATCGCTCCTGCCTGGCCCAAGGAGTACGGCGGCGCTGGCCTCACCACGATGGAGCAGTTCATCTTGAACGAGGAGTTCGCCGAGCACGAGGCTCCCCAGCTCGGCGGCTTCGGCGTGATGATGATCGGCCCCACGCTCATCGTGCACGGCTCGGAGGAGCAGAAGCGAGAGCACCTTCCGGGCATCATCAAGGGCGAGGTCCTCTGGTGTCAGGGCTGGTCCGAGCCCAACGCCGGGTCGGACGTCGCCTCGCTCCAGACGCGCGCGGTGCGGGACGGCGACGAGTACGTCATCAACGGCCAGAAGATCTGGACCACGGGCGCACAGTACGCCGACTGGATGTACATGCTCGCCCGGACCGACCCTGACGCACCGAAGCACCGCGGCATCAGTTACTTTCTCGTCGACATGAAATCGCCTGGCATCACCGTGCGTCCGCTGACGACGATGACCGGCAGCCAGACTTTCAACGAGGTCTTCTTCGAGAACGTGCGGGTGCCCGTCAAGAATCGCGTCGGTGAGGAAAACCGCGGCTGGTACATCGGCACCACGACGCTGGACTTCGAGCGCTCGGGCATCGGTAACGCCGTGGGGATCCGCAAGCAACTGGAGCGGATGATCAACTTTGCCCGCAAGAACCCGACCGTGGCCATCAACGCCAACAAGGCGTACTGGCAAATGGCGTTCGCCGACCGCTGGATCGAGGCGATGGTCGCCAAGCTCTTCTCCTACCGCGTGGTGACCATGCAGGCGCAAGGCCTCATTCCGAATCACGAGGCATCGGCGAGCAAGCTCTTCACGTCGGAGCTGCAGCAGCGGATCGCCGCACTCAGCGTGAAGATGCTCGGACTCTACGGCGAGATCTTCGCCAAGAGCCCGGCGTCCCGTGGCTACGACGGTCGCTTCACGTACAACTACGTGAACTCGGTGTCGGCGACGATCGCTGGCGGCACCAGCGAAATCCAGCGCAACATCATCGCCCAGCGCGGCCTCGGCCTGCCACGGAACTAGCGGCTGCGAGAGCGAACGACGAGAGCGGCGGGTTGAGCGGAAGACCCCGCCGCTCTCGTTTCGTCTGGCCCAGAACGAATCAGTTCGGAGCCTCCGACAAGGTCACTGTGAACCTGCTACCACCCTCCGGTGGACACTCGACCGCGATCTGGCCCCCGTGGGCGAGCACGATCTGCTTCGAAATCGCGAGGCCCAGCCCGGTGCCTCCCCGTGACGTGTCCGCGCGGTAGAAGCGGTCGAAGACCCGGGGCAGATCTTCCGCAGGGATGCCTTCGCCCGTATCGGTCACCGTGATCGCCACGAGCCGTCGCCCGTTACGGCGCGCTTCCAGCCGCACCCTGCCGCCCCTGGGCGTATGTCGAAACGCGTTGTCCAACAGGTTCCCCAGCACCTGCTCGAGTCGATCTTCGTCGGCCAGCACCGTAGGCAGCGTGCCGTCCGCCACCTCCAACGCGACGCCTATCTCCTCGGACCGGAGCGAGAAGACGTCGCGAAGATGTGCGAAGAGCTCGCCCAGCGCCACCGGGCGCAAATTCATGCGGGTCTGGCCAGATTCGATGCGCGAGAGGTCGAGGAGTTCCTCGACCAGATGCAGTACCCGGCGCGACTCCGCGTGCAGAACGCGCGCGGCGCGCTCGCGTCCCTCCGCGTCGACGATGGTGCCGTCGCTCAGGGCCTGCGCGAAGCCGGCGATGGAGGTGAGCGGCGTCTTCAACTCGTGAGACACATTGACCAGGAAATCGCGCAGCGTGTCCTGCGATTGGCGAACGGCCTCGGTCATCTCATTGACGTCGCGGGCGAGGTCGCGGATCTCCGTGGGGCCGCTCACAGGAAGCTTCTGACGATAGTCGCCCCGCGCCACGCTGCGAATCGCCCGCGTGACACGGCGCAGCGGCGCGTATACCGACTGCGACACCAGAAGCGACGCCACGACCGCCGCTACGATTCCGGCGCCTCCAGCCAACAGGAGCCGCGGCGTCAGGTCGCCGATGATGCTCTGCGCGTCGTCGCGGGGGATGGCAACGACGAGCGTACGCAGGTCGAGTATCCGCCCCCGGGGACCCATGGGCAGCGGGATGGCGATGTACAGGAGCTCGCGCCCTGCGGACGTGCGGTGCACGCCTTCGTACAGATGCTCGATATCGAAGCGGGCGGCCCCGTCCGACGGCAGATCGAACCGTTCACCGGCGAGGTCCGGGTCACTCGATGTCTCACTGATGACCCTGCCATCGCCGTCGAGCAACACCACGATGAGGTCGGTCTGCTCGGCCTGCAGGCGGAGGTACCGCCCGATCTCCTGGGCGCTGGGCCGCTCACCGAAGACGGTGAAGCTGTAGTAGATGGGCAGTGCGACCTCGCGCAGCGTCCCCGTCGCGACCTTGTCGCGGTATCCGCCGAGGGGAAAGTAGAAGGCGAGGCCAGCGACTGCGAGCGTCACGACGATGACGAACGCCAGCGCAGCGTAGAGGCGGAGACGGAGCGACGACATCATGGCGCGGCCGCTCTTCGAATCAGTCGGCGTCCTCCACCAGTTTGTAGCCTACGCCCCGCACCGTTTGGATGGAAACGCCGGAACCAGCCAGCTTCGCGCGCACGTGCTGGACATGTACGTCGACCGTCCGGGTCTCGCCGTAGTAACTGTATCCCCAGACCTGGTCCAGGAGCGCTTCGCGGGTGAAGACACGGCCGGGCTCGGACGCGAAGGCCAGTAGCAGATCGAACTCCTTGGCTCGGAGCGCTAGTTCACGACCGCCCACGCGCGCTTCGCGCGTTCGCGGGTCGACCGTGAGTGCGCCGACGCGCACTTCGCGCCGGTCGTCCTCGCGTCCGGCGCTCTCGGCCCTGCGTAAGATGGCCTTGACCCGCGCCACCATCTCCCGCGGGTTGAACGGCTTCGTCAGGTAGTCGTCAGCGCCGAGCTCCAGGCCCACGATCTTGTCGGTGTCCTCGTTCCGAGCGGTCAGCATGAGGATGGGGACGTTGCTCTCTTTGCGAAGCTCACGGCACACGTCGAAGCCGCTCATGCCAGGAAGCATCAGGTCCAGCACGATCAGCGCGGGCCGTTCGCGTCTCACGGCGTCCAGTGCCGATGGACCGTCGGCGACCGCGGCCACCTCGAAGCCCTCCTTCCGGAGGTACATGCCTGCCAGCTCGCGGATCGCCTCATCGTCGTCCACGACCAGAACCTTGTGCGCGGGAACGGCGCTCACGACGCACCTCTCGCCGGGGTCAAGCCATCGACATCAGTATTCAATACGCCCGTAATCGAAGTGTAAACCTGGGAGCAACGCCTGGGAAAATCTAAACGCCTCGCAACGGAGTCTCTCCCCTGCGATGTCATTGCGGACCGGGCCGCCACGCTACCGAAAAGAACGCCGCGCCACGCGGCGACGCACGCACCCGCGCGATCTCCCTGAGTCCTGTCCCGTCCGCTCGGGCGACATAGAGGATGACAGTGCTTCCCTCTATCGCCTGGTGGACGACAAATCGTGGGTCGGGCGCCAGTTGAACGAACTCCCTCCCACCCAGTGCTTCAACTTGGGCGGCCTCGTCCGTGAGGTCGTACCGAAAGACCTCCGTCACATCTGACACCCAGTACAGCGCCCTGCCATCCGTCGTGAACTTCACGAACCCCCGGGGGATGTGATCGCTGCCGTAGGTGATGACCGAATTGGGAATGGGCCGCGAGCTGCCCGTTCGCAGATCCAGCACGGCGAGACTCGGGAGGCCATCAGGCCGACGCTCCTTCGGCAGATAGACAGCAGTCTCGCCATCGGGCGCAATCCAGAACTGCACGCCGTCGTCCAGTTCCGGAACGCGGGTCAGTCTTTGGGTTCCGAGATCGAGGAGGCTCACGGCGTAGGATGGATATCCCATGCCCACGGGTGGCCTGTAGCTGGAAGCAACCAAGAGAGCCCTTCCATTGAGAGCCCATCCCATCGGGCGCGTACCCTGTCCCACCTGACGCTCGGTCATGGAGTCGACGTCGAAGATCCGGGCCTCGTCGGCGTTCGCGTTCCAATACGCAAACGCACCCCCATCGGGAGACCACAGCCACGATCCGCCGTGCGGCCACGCGTAGACCGTGGCCTCCATGCCGGTGTAGCCGAGATCGCGAACGGTGCGACCCATGTCATCGAGCAGCGCCAGTCGCGTGCTGCCGTCGGATTCGTAGCCTACAGAAAGGAAATACCGACCGTCGGGCGACCACGAGATCGATGACCGCAGAGGAGCAACCTGCTCCGCAAGGAGGGTTCCATCTGCATCCATCAAGAGCAGCCGGCTCTCGTTCTCGCTGACCCCACCCAGACACATCAGCCGGTGTCCCGTCGACGACCAGATGAGGTGAGGCCATTGCCCGCACGCTCCCGCCTCGCTCAACTGCCGTCGCCTGCCGTCAGCCACGTTCACCAGCCAGACGACGCCATCGTCGTGGACGTACGCGAGTTCGCCCGTAATGGATTGAGGCGTCGGCGAGACGAGCACGGTAGCCGCAGGTCGAAGCAGCTCGTCGGCGCTACGACATGCGGCCAGGGTCGCCACGGCCAGACCAGCGAGAAGCGCCGCGAGGAGCATGCGCCGGCGCACGTCGGTCGCGAGCCAGAGGTCAATACTGGACCGTCGAGAACGCAGCCGCAGCTCTCATTCCCCTCGCCGGTCCGCCCGCGGCGAACTCGCGGTCGGCGGGTTCGCCGTCGCCTTCGCGAGGCGATCGGCGTATTGCCGGCGGTAGTATTCCTGGAATCGCGGATCCAGCTTGATCCGCTCCCACCACTCGCGGTGGTCCCGGTACCAGCGCACCGTCGCTGCCAGAGCGTCCTCCCAGCGGGCGCACGGTGACCAGCCCAGTCCACGCACCTTGGCCGTATCGAGGCTGTAACGGCGGTCGTGGCCGGGGCGGTCCTCGACGTGTCGGATGAGCGAGCGCGGCTTTTCGAGCGCGTCCAGCACTGCATGCGCCACCTCGAGGTTCGTTCGCTCATTGCCGGCGGCCACGTTGTACACCTCGCCCGGCTCGCCTCGGTCGAGAATGACGCGCAGCGCCCGGCAGTGGTCGTCGACGAACAGCCAGTCGCGTACCTGCCGGCCGTCCCCGTATACCGGTAGCGGCTGATCGTCCAGCGCATTGGTGATGAACAAGGGCAAGACCTTCTCGGGATATTGGTACGGACCGAACGTGTTGCTGCCGCGACTGATGATGACCGGCAAACCATAGGTCTCGCGGAACGCGAGGCACATCATCTCGGCCCCGGCCTTGCTCGCACTGTAGGGGCTCCGCGGATGTAGGCGATCCGACTCGGTGGACGAACGCCCCGGAGGAACGTCGCCGTAGACCTCGTCCGTGCTGATGTGCAAGAACCGCCGTAGTTGCCCCGCCGGGAGCTTCGCCGCCTCGTTCAGCAGCACGAATGTCCCGTACACGTCGGTTCGCACGAAGTCCCCAGCGTCCAGCAGCGAACGGTCGACGTGCGTTTCCGCCGCGAAGTTCACCACGACGTCGACGTCCCGCATCGCTTCCCGCACCGTGTCGGCGTCGCGGATGTCCCCGTGGACGAACCGGTACCGGGGGTCGCGCTCGACGTCGCGCAGGTTCTCCGGGTTCCCCGCGTAGGTGAGCGCGTCCAGGTTGACGATCTCGGCGTCGGGATCGACGGCCAGCAGATACCGGATGAAGTTCGAGCCGATGAAGCCGCACCCGCCCGTGATGAGATAGCGCGTCATCGTTCCGCTCAGGGAATGCTCACCTTGCTGTAGTCGCCGAGCACGAGGTGGAAGGCGCGAGGCTTTCGCTGTTCGCCCCGTACCTCCACGTTCCGCCCGATCAGGCTGTGCTCGATTCGATGGCCGACATTCGCGATGGTGGTCGACTCCATGACCACGCTGCCTGCGATCTCGCTGTGGTCGATCACGCAGTCGTGGTCGATCGACGTGAACGGGCCTACGTAGCTGTGCGAGATGTGCGTCCCCCGCCCGATGGCTGCCGGTCCGCTGATGACGCTGTGCTCGATCACCGCGCCCGGCTCGATCACGATGCGCTCGCGACCGTGGAGCCTCGAATGCTCGTCGACCGTGCCCTCGATGCGGCCCGCGATCACCTCGAGCACCAGCCGATTCGCTTCCAGCAGGTCATCGTGCTTTCCCGTGTCGATCCAAACCCCTTCGACGCGCTCCGCGCGCACGTCGGCGCCGTGATCGATGAGCCACTGAATCGTGTCCGTGATTTCGAGCTCGCCTCGAGCGGACGGGCGGATCGCGTCCACTGCCTCCCATACCCGAGGGCCGAAGAAGTAGATGCCGATGACGGCGAGGTTGCTCGGCGGCTGCCGCGGCTTCTCGACCACACGCGCCAGGCGCTCGCCGTCAAAGGCAGCCACGCCGAAGTGCTCCGGATGGTCGACCTCCTTGAGGAGGACCAGGGCGTCCTGGTTGCCTTCGCGGAAGGCCTCGACGTACTCCTTGACCCCTTCCCGGATGAAGTTGTCGCCCAGAAACAGAACGAACGGTGCATCACCCAGCGAGGCTCGGGCGATCTTCACGGCGTGTGCGATGCCGAGCGGTGCATCCTGCAGGACGTATCGAATTCGCGCGGGGAAGCGCTCGACATCGACCGCCGCCTGCACCTGCTCCGCCGTGTCACCGACGACGATCGTGATGTCGTCGACGCCGGCTTCGATGAGATCGTCGAGGGCGTGGAACAGCACGGGGCGGTTCGCCACAGGCACGAGCTGTTTCGCGCCGCTGTACGTGAGCGGGCGAAGACGGCTCCCCTTGCCGCCGCTCAACACGAGGGCCTTCAGCGGCCGCTTCATACCGGTCGAGTCTACCACCCGGCCGCGCCTCTCGCATGCGTCCCACGGCGTTGCTCGCGTCCTCGCGGCGATGCTATCGTGGCGCGGCGATCCACTCGGGGCGAATGGAGGACTGCAGTGCAGATCGAGGGCAAGACTGCCATCGTGACCGGCTCGTCGACGGGTGTGGGGCGCGAGACCGCGCTCCAACTGGCTCGCCGGGGCGCGAACGTCGTCATCAACTACTCCCGAAGCGAGACCGAGGCGCGCGAGGCGCTGGCCGAGGTCGAGGCCACCGGCGCACGGGCGCTCCTCGTGCGCGCCGACGTGTCCAGCGACGCGCAGGTGCGCGAGATGGTGCGTCAGACCGTCGACGCCTTCGGCGGGCTCGACATTCTCATCAACAACGCAGCAACGACCTACTTCGTACCGTTCGATGACCTCGAAGGCATGCAAGAGGAGATGTGGGACCGCATCCTCGCGGTCAACCTGAAGGGCGTCTTCTTTTGCTGTCGCGCCGCGGCGGGACCGCTGCGTGAGGGCGACGGCGGCTGCATCGTGAACGTGGCGTCCATCGCCGGCATCCGCAGCATTGGCAGTTCCATCGCCTATGCGGCGTCCAAGGCCGGGGTGATCAATCTCACCAAGGGCCTTGCCCGGGTGCTCGCGCCGAAGGTACGGGTGAACTGCGTCGCTCCGGGCTTCATCGACACCCGCTGGCTGCGACAGGGGCTAGGCCCCGCTTTCGAGCCGGCCCGCCAGCGGACGGCGGAACAGACACCGTTGGGTCGCGTCGCCACGCCCGCCGACGTGGCGCAGGCCATCATCTCGTTCGTGGAGAACGACTTCGTGACCGGCCAGACCTTGGTGGTCGACGGCGGCGCCAGTCTCTAGCGAACGACAGGACAAAGCGCCCTACCCGTCGCGGCGCGACCCCGAACATCATGGTGCCGATGAATCCGGACGCGGCCATGCGCCTCGCTCTGCGCCATTTCGCTGACCCCGCGTGTCGGCGTTGCCACGGCGCCGGCGCGACAGGCGACGATCCCGTCGCGACCGTATGCCAATGCGTCCGTGAGCGGGTGCCAGCGGACGAATCGGGTACCCTTCCCCATCCATGGGCCCCCATCGTGAAGTACGCCCAACGAGTGCACGCGACGGACCTCCTACATCTCGTGCCTGACGCTTGGAGCTGACAGCCAAGAGGGTGCGCAGATGTACCCCTCGTATCTCAACCTCTCGGCGGGTGAATGGCGCGAGCGTATCGAGGCCGCACGCGAGCTCATGCGCGCGCCCTGCCGCGTCTGCCCCCGACGGTGCAACGTCGACCGTACGGACCGCGCTTCGAAGCGCGTCGGGTTCTGTCGGGTCAAGGATCGCGCGCTAGTCCATTCCTACGCGCCCCACTTCGGCGAAGAAGATTGCCTGCGCGGCTGGCGGGGTTCTGGAACGATCTTCTTCGGTTCGTGCAACCTGGCGTGCGTGTTCTGTCAGAACTTCGAGATATCCCAGCTTCGGATCGGCCGGGAGGTCGACGCTGATGAGCTCGCGGCGATGATGCTGGACCTGCAGTCCATGGGCTGCCACAACGTCAATCTCGTGACGCCCTCGATCTACGTGCCGCAGATCATCGAGGCAGCAGCCGTCGCCGCGCGACGAGGATTGCGCATTCCCTTCGTGTACAACACGAGCTCCTACGACTCGCTCGATAGCCTGCGTGCCCTCGATGGCATCGTCGACATCTACATGCCGGACGCGAAGTACGCCGATGACCGGGTCGCGGCTCGCCTGTCACTGGTTCGTGACTACTGGGACGTCATGCGCGCAGCCATCAAAGAGATGCACCGGCAGGTTGGCGTGCTCGAGATCGGGCCCGACGGGCTCGCCGTTCGAGGCGTGCTGGTCCGGCACCTGGTGTTGCCGGGCGGACTCGCCGGCACCCGCGAGGTCTGCCGATTCCTGGCGCGCGAGGTGTCGCCCGATACGTACATCAACATCATGACGCAGTACTGGCCGGCATGGCGGGCCACGAACATCCCACCACTGGACCGCCGAGTGACACCCGCGGAAGTGGAAGAGGCCTACCGCATCGCGAGAGAAGAGGGTCTGCACCGCTTCGACACCCGAGCGCCCGCCGGCGTCGTGCGACGGCTCGTGCGGTGATCTCCGTGGCACTCATTCTCGAACCGTTGCCCGTTGGAACGCTTCGCCCGACGCCGACCAACGGTGCTCCACCATCGCGCGGACAGCAGCCGCGTTCGATTGGCGCATGAGCTCGAGCGGTGAGAGGTCGGCGGCGGCGTCGAGATACGCGAACAGGTACTTACTCCAGAAGAACGAGACGTACTCGACTCCCGATGCCCTCGCCAGCGCCACCATGGTCTCGATGTGCAGCGCATCCAGCGGGGCCCAGAACGAACGCGCGTCACGGGCATACACCTGGTCGTAGGGCAGCCCCGTGCGCAGTTCGTCTACCGACGCCTTGTACAGCCACGTCTCGCCGATGATCGCGCGCTTTCCCGCTGCACGGGCCATCGTCGCCCACTCAGCGGCGCGGTCGAGATAGTTCACCGACCCGTTCGACAGCGGATAGACATGGATGTTGACGAAGTCAAGGTCGGTCTCGCGCACGACGCGTTCCACGAGATCGGGCCCTTCCCACGAGCCCGAGCCGGCGCCCAAAAGCACGCCTGCGGGCGGGTCGATCACCCTTCTTGCCGAACGCAACGCCTCGAGGTAGTGCTCCGTCGTCAGGTCGAGTCCCGTCAGCATCCGCTCGGTGTCGGGCTCTTCGACCAGCGTTAGATAATCGGGCTCGAGGGCGTGAGCCGCGATGGCGGCTTGCCGGAGCCGAGCGTCCAGGTACGCTCGCGGGGTGAGCCCGGTATAGTCGACGTGCAGCGTCGAGTACGGCGTCCCTGCGAAGGCTGGTCCCATCTCGACGGCCACGACGAGGCCGCGACGCCGGCACTCGGCAACGACTTCGCGATAGAAGGCCAGGTATTCCTCTCGACGGGGCTCTTGCTCGCCGAACAGGGGATAGACGATGGAAAGGTTCACCGCTGCCGCCCCCAGCCCTTGCAGGGCGTCGAGGTAGAGACGCACGCCTTCCATGGCGCCAGGCTGAAGCAATTCAGGTCCGCGGTTCCCATTCGCCGCGAGGAGCTCCCCTGCTAGGCGCGGGCTGACGGTCGCGGGCATCGCTCCGTAGCGGGTGCGAATCGGGGAGAGGGCGCGCTCGAGCTCCTGGTACAGGGCCCTGAAGTCGTCGGGAACCGCTGCGGGCGTGACGGCGACTGTCGCCGAGGTAGGAGGCGGCTCCAAACCGGGGGAGACTTCCTCTTCCTCCCCGCGACCGGCACACCCGGCGAAGCCGTACGCGGCGAACGCCAGGAGGACGGCGGCGCATCGGGCCGAGGCGGCCATGGACCGATGGTACGTGGCGAGCAATCGACGCGCAAATCCTTGCGCGCGCACCTCGCCTCTGGCCCGTCTTTCCGCCGCGGCGTAGAATCGGCTCTATCCGGAACGACTGCCGCGGAGGTCACCATGAGAACGCCGTGGCTCCAGGACGCATGCTCGCTCGCCGATGCGGTGCGCAGGGGCGAGGTGAGCGCAGTCGAGACGCTCGAAGCGTCGCTCGAAGCCATCGCGACGTCAAAGCTCAACGCCATCGCGTACCTCGACGCCGAAGGCGCACGCCGTCGCGCCGAGGAGATCGACCGTGAGGTGCGCGCGGGGCGCGACCCCGGTCCGTTCGCGGGGGTGCCCATCCTCGTCAAGGACCTCGAGGACGTGGCCGGTATGCCGACCACCGACGGGTCCATTGTGTTCAAGGACCGCATCGCCGATCGCGACTGCACGCACGTCGCTCGGCTGCGGGCGGCAGGCGCCGTCATCCTCGGCAAATCGACCGTGCCCGAGTTCGGCCTCGTCGCGTACACGCGAACGAAACTGTTCGGGACGACGCGGAATCCGTGGAACCTCGAACGCACCCCCGCGGGCTCCTCTGGCGGCTCGGCGGCCGCCGTGGCGGGTGGCCTGGTCCCTGTCGCGACCGCCACCGACGGCGGCGGCTCCACGCGTATCCCCGCGGCCTACTGCGGGCTCGTCGGACTGAAGGGCACGTTCGGACGCATCCCGCGTGGCCCGCGGGCAGCGTACGGCCAGCTCACGACGGTCAAAGGCTGCGTCTCCCGGAGCGTGCGCGATACCGCACGCTGGCTCGACGTGACCTGCGGCTACGACCCTCGCGACCCGTTCAGTCTGCCCCGTGTCGAAGGCTGGGAGGCAAACCTTGGCACGCGATCTCTGCGCGGCCTCAGGGTCGCCGTCGCGCCCAACCTCGGCAACGCAGTCATCCATCCGGAGGTGGAACGCATCGTGCGCGAGGCGGCTGATGTGCTCATCGATGCCGCGGGACTCGAGCGGGTCGACCTCGAGGTCCGCGTGCCCGAGAACGGCATCGCCTGGGCACGGGCGGGATTGCCCTCACTGGTCGCGGAACTGAAAGGCCACTGGCCCGAGTGCAAGGACGACTTGACACCCGAGATTCGGCTCGCGATGGAATTCGCCCCATCCTATCGCGCCTGGCACGCGGCCGAGGTCGAAACGTTCCGCATCGAGATGAACGAAGCGATGGCCGACCTGTTCGAGCGCGTCGACTTGGTTCTATGCGCCACGAGCCCCATGGAGCCGTTCGCAGCGGAGGGGCCGATGCCCGACCACGTGGGCGAGGTGAAAGTGAGTCCATACAACGCCGGGGCCCTGACGATTCCTGGCAGCATCTCGGGATATCCCGCCATTTCGATTCCAGCCGGCCTATCGAGCGCAGGGCTCCCCATCGGGCTGCAGGCCTATGCCCGACGCCACGAGGACGCGATTCTTCTCGATCTTGCCCTTGTCATGGAGCGCGCGCGCCCGTGGCCGCTGGTCGCACCGGGCGCGCCCATCTGAACCGTATGGAGGACCCCGAATGCAGCGCCTACCGGAACGGGGCTCGCAGCTCGATGAGGTGATGGCGCAACTGCGCGCCCTCGAAGCGCACGACGCCGACTACCACCACGCCCGCACCTGGAGCCTCATCTACCACGCGGGGCCCGACGTGGACGAAGTCCTCCAGGCGGCCGCATCCCACGTGCTGCTCGAGAACGCGTTGAACCCGTTCGCCTTCCCGAGTCTGCGTGAAATGCAGCGCGACGTCGTCTCCATCGTGAACGATCTCCTCCACGGGGACACGGACACTGGCGGAACCATGACGTCGGGTGGGACCGAATCCATCTTCATGGCGGTGAAGACGGCCCGTGACTGGATGCGCGCCGAGCGCGGCATCCGACACGGGCGCATCGTCATTCCGAGGACGGCGCACCCTGCGTTCGCAAAGGCGGCGCACTACCTCGACCTAGAATGGGTCCAGATGCCGCTCGGAAGGGACCTGCGAACGCACGCCGAGGACCTCGAGGCGCTCCTCACCGAGGACACGGTGATGGTCGTCGGGTCGGCGCCAGCTTACCCCTTCGGCATGATCGACCCCATCCCCGAGATGGCGGCGATGGCAGCGGAACGGGGAATCCCGTTCCATGTCGACGCATGCCTGGGCGGGCTGCTGCTGCCGTTTCTCGAGCGCCTCGGGTACGACGTGCCGCCATGGGATTTTCGAGTGCGCGGCGTCACATCGATCTCCGCCGACGTGCACAAGTACGGCTACGCCATCAAGGGCGCATCAGTCGTCCTGCATCGCCCGAAGTCGAACCTACGATACCAGGTGTTCCAGTTCGCCGATTGGCCAGGCGGGCTCTACGGAACCCAGGCGTTCCTGGGAACGAAGCCCGCGGCTCCCATCGCAGCGGCGTGGGCGGTGCTGCACTACCTCGGCGAGGAGGGATACCTTCGCCTCGCCCGGCAGACCATGGACGCGACCAAGCGACTCATCGAGGGGATCCGCGCGACCCCTGGCCTGCACATCTGGGGTGAACCCGACATGTCGGTGCTCGCCGTAGGCTCCCACGAGCGCGATATCTTCGCCGTCGGCGACGTCCTCAACCAGAGGGGTTGGCACTTCGATCGACAGGAGGGTCCGGCTGCCATTCATTTGATGGTCAGCCCCCGGCACGCGCTGGTGGTCGACGAATTCTTGGCCGACCTCCGCGCAGCAGTGGCGACGGCCGCGGCGTCGAGCGCGACCGTCGCCTCGTACGGGGACGACGTACGTGCGGAGGCTGGCGGGTCCTGAGCTTTCGAGAAACACGAACGCCGGCCCGCAGGCCGGCGGCGATGGGGGCGACTGGAGCCAGCGGGGGGATTCGAACCCTCGACCCGCGGTTTACGAAACCGCTGCTCTGCCACTGAGCTACGCTGGCCCGGGACAGGGCTCGCGCGGCCCCACAAGTCACGACGGCGCTTCCCAGCGCCGTCGCTCCGCGCAACCGCCTCAGTATAGAAATCGCTCCTCCGCCCGGTCAAACGCGACTGCGGTATGATGGCACGCGATGCAACCCGATATTCGTCACGTCCTCCTGGTGGACGCGTCCGAAGACCTGCACTTCGTCGCGAGCGGTCTCCAGAGCGCAGGCATCGCCGTCTCGCTAGCGTCTCTGGAGGAGCTACCGGCGCGTATCGAGGAAACCGCCCCCGACGCGGTTCTCATCGCCGTGGGTCGCAACACCGACGCCGCAGCGCTCCGCCGCCTCCTGGAAGACGAAGCTTTTCCCACGCGCACACCGGCGGTCGCCCTCCTCAACGAGGACCAGCTTGCCGACTTCGACGTGACCCTCGGTTTCGACGACTTTGTCGTGCAACCCGTACGTCTCCCGGAGCTGCTAGCGCGCCTGCGGCACCAGGTATGGCTCAAGTCGGGCGGATCGGAAGCCGACGTCATTCGTGCGGGTGACCTCATCATCGATCGGGGAAGCTACCGTGTGTACGTATCGGGGCGGCCGGTCGACCTGACGTACAAGGAGTATCAACTCCTCCTGTTCCTCGCATCGAATCCGGACCGCGTGTTCACGCGAGAAGTGCTCCTCAACCGGGTATGGGGGTACGAGTTTTACGGAGGCGCTCGAACCGTCGACGTTCACATCCGCCGCATTCGCAGCAAGATCGAGGACGGGACGCACACGTTCATCGAGACGGTGCGGAACGTCGGGTACTGCTTCCGCCCTTCACGTCCCCAGGATCGCTGACCGGCACCTGACAGCGACAGCCGCGCCAGTTCGGCGTCACCGGCGCGGCCGCATCCACCCCCGAGGTGAGGCCGTACTGCAGGCTCGGCCGAGAGGACACGCCTTGGTGGCAGGGGGAGGAGGTCCCCTCACGTTCCCTGCAGTACGGTCACCTTCAGCCTACGGCCCAATAATCGGTTAAGTCAAGCCCGAGTCCAGCCGCCGTCGCCCTGTCCGGTAACAGGAACGTCATCGCCGCGAAATCTGCCCGTAACACAACGTCATTAGAGTGTGCTCACGAAGCGCCCCCAGCGTGGAGGGAGTGAACGAATCGTGGTTACCGAATTGCAGCTCGACAGCGGCGACACGGCGTGGCTTCTCATCTCCACGGCGCTCGTCATGCTCATGACGCCAGGGCTGGCCTTCTTCTACGGCGGCTTGACCCGCAACAAGAACGTCCTGGGCACCATCATGCAGAGCTTCATCTGCCTAGGACTCATCACCGTCCTCTGGGTCATCGTCGGGTACAGCCTGGCGTTCGGCGAAGACCGTCTCGGTGGATTCATCGGCGACCCTCGCACCTTCTTCGGTATGAAGGATGTCAAAGCCGATAACGCCATCGCCCTCGCACCGACGGTCCCTCACCAGGCGTACATGCTCTTCCAGCTCATGTTCGCCATCATCACCCCTGCGCTCATCACGGGCGCCTTCGCCGAGCGCGCGAAGTTCAGCGCCGTCCTGCTCTTTCTCGGTGCGTGGTCTCTGCTCGTTTACGCCCCTATCGCTCACTGGGTGTGGGGAGGCGGCTGGCTCGGCTCCATCGGCTGGCTCGGCGACCGATTCGCGCTGGACTTCGCGGGTGGCACCGTCGTGCACATCAACGCGGGCATCGCTGCCCTGGTCGCGGCCGTCCTCTTCGGCAAGCGGCTCGGCTTCGGCAAGGAGCCCATGGAGCCGCACGACATCACCATGGTGGTGCTGGGCGCGGCGCTCCTATGGTTCGGCTGGTTTGGGTTCAACGCGGGAAGCGCCGTCGCGGCGAACGGCCTCGCTTCCAACGCCTTCATGAGCACGCACATCGCGACGGCGGCGGCTGCCCTCGCGTGGACGGGTTTGAGCTGGGTCTTCCTCGGCAAGCCGAGCGTCGTGGGCGCGGCGGCCGGGGCCGTCGCGGGCCTGGTCGCCATCACCCCCGCCGCCGGTTTCGTCGACGCGATGCCCGCGCTCGCCATCGGGATCGGCGCCGGCACGTTCTGCTACTTCGCAGTGCGAGCCCGCGCCGCCATCAAGCTCGACGACTCACTGGACGTGGTCGGCGTGCACGGCATCGGTGGTGTCTGGGGCGCTCTGGCCACGGGCCTGTTCGCGAGCACGGCCGCTGCCGGGTTCGGGGCCGACGGTCTCCTCGAGGGTGAACCGATGCAGTTCGTCGTGCAGCTCGTGGCCGTCGGCGTGACCATCGCGTACTCAGGCGCAGCATCGCTGGTCATTCTCAAGACCATCGATCTGTTCGTCGGCCTCCGGGTCACCGAGGCCGAGGAGGCGCTGGGGCTCGATGCCAGCCAGCACGGCGAGCGTGCTTACGTGTTCGACATGGGTTCACTGGGCGTGCCGGCTGCGGCCCCGAGCTACATGGTCGTCGACCGCGAGCAGGCGGCCCGGCGTTTCCAGGCCGCGCAGCCCGGCGAAAGCCCGGCGTGAGGGAGACATCGGCATGAAGAAGATCGAAGCCATCATCCGCCCGGAGAAGCTGAACGACGTCAAGGAAGCGCTCGCCCAGGCAGGCGTCGTCGGACTCAACGTGATGCAGGTCACGGGGCGCGGCGTGCAGAAGGGCATCGTCCATTCGGGACGGGGAGGCGAAGCCTACGCGGTGGACATGCTCCCAAAGGTCAAGGTCGAGACCGTCGTGCACGACAACGCCGCGGAGCGCGTCGTGCAGACCATCCTCAAGGCCGCATGGACGGGCAACATCGGCGACGGGAAGATCTTCATCCTGCCCGTCGAGGATGCCGTCCGAGTCCGAACCGGCGAGCGAGGCGACATCGCCGTCTGAGCAACGGAACCACCCTGGCCCAGCGAGCCAGGAGGAGCGAGGACAACCCTGTAGTAGAAGGAGGTATACGTTGAGCCCTCAGGACGTAGCCAAGCTCATCGAACGGGAAGGCATCGAGATCGTCGACCTGAAGTTCAACGACCTGCCGGGACTCTGGCAGCACTTCTCGATGCCGGTCAGCGAGCTGACCGAAATGGACGACCTGACCACCAGCATCTGGGTGGAGGGCGTCGGGTTCGACGGGTCGAGCATTCGCGGCTTCCAGAAGATCCAGGAAAGCGACATGATCCTGATTCCGGATCCTTCGACCGCCCGTCGCGATCCGGTGTGCGAGGTGCCGACCCTCAGCATCATCTGCGACATCTACGACCCGCTGACCAAGCAGCCCTACAGCCGCGATCCCCGCTACATCGCGAAGAAGGCAGAGGCCTATCTCAGGTCCACGGGTATCGCCGACACCAGTTACTGGGGACCCGAGGCCGAGTTCTTCGTCTTCGATGACATTCGGTTCGACCAGACGGAGAACGCCGGTTACTACTACGTCGACTCCATCGAGGGCGACTGGAACACGGGCCGCGACGAGCGCCCGAACCTCGGGTACAAGCCCCGCTACAAGGAGGGGTACTTCCCAGTACCGCCTCACGACTCGCTGCAGGACATCCGCAGCGAGATGATCCTCACGATGATCAAGGCCGGCATCCCCGTGGAGGTGCACCACCACGAAGTCGCCACAGGTGGCCAGTGTGAGATCGACATGAAGTTCGACACGCTGGTCAACATGGCGGACAAGCTGCAGATGTACAAGTACATCGTCAAGAACGTCGCCCGGAAACACGGCAAGGTGGCCACGTTCATGCCGAAGCCGCTGTTCGGCGACAACGGCTCCGGCATGCACACCCACCAGAGCCTCTGGAAGGACGGACGGAACATCTTCTACGACCCCAACGGGTATGCCCTCATCAGTCAGACCTGCAAGTACTACATCGGCGGTCTACTGAAGCACGCCCGCGCGCTCATGGCGTTCTGCGCGCCGACCACGAATTCCTACAAGCGCCTCGTCCCCGGGTACGAGGCCCCGGTGAACTTGGTGTACTCGGCTCGCAACCGGAGCGCCGCTTGCCGCATCCCCGTCTACACCGACAACCCCAAGAGCAAGCGCGTCGAGTTCCGGCCGCCCGACCCCACCTGCAACGCGTATCTGGCGTTCGCAGCCATGCTCATGGCGGGCCTGGACGGCATCGAAAACGAGATCGATCCAGGGGAACCGCTCGACGCCAACACCTACGAGCTGTCGCCGGAAGAAGCGGCGAACCTGAAGACGGTGCCGGCGTCGCTCGAGGAGGCGATCCGCGCGCTGGAAGAGGACCACGACTTCCTGCTGAAGGGCGACGTGTTCACCCAGGACGTGCTCGACGTCTGGATCGAGTACAAGCGGGAGGTCGAGATCGACGCGGTCCGGCTGCGGCCGCACCCGTACGAGTTTTACCTGTACTTCGACGCATAGGTGCTGGGGGCTGCGTCGGAGTACTGGTAAGGGGGCCGGCGGGCGATCCGCCGGCCCTCCCCTCATGGGGAGCTTCAGGGTCTCCGGACGGCGAGCTTCAGTGGACGGCGAGCCTCAGCGACGCGTCGCGCGCGGCGCTCGCCCACGCCGGGCCAGCCTCCCGGCCAAGCGAGACCGACTCCTCGTAGCCCGACACCGGCGCGGCCAGCCATTCATCCGGCGGTAACAGGTACCCTAACGTGTCGTGGGTGAGTCCGAGGATGAGGCGATGCCGCGCCGCCATCGCGCCCTTCACCGGTGCGGCGAGCCGCGTCGTGGCCTCGCCGGGCACGCTCACTGCCGCGGCCTCACGTCCGAACGCAACCGCAGTGACGGTGGTCTGCACGGCGGCGCCACGGGACGTTACCAGCGCACCCGGGAGCGTCGCAGCGAACCCACTGAGGACCTGCGCGAGATCCGGCCGCTTTCTGCTGGCCAGCGCGCGGGCGAGCTTCGTCAGGGCGCCGGAGGCGGCGAGCATCCTCAGTGGCGGCGTCGCAGGTCCGAGCAGGCGCCGACCCCAAGGCGGCAGGCGATCCGGAGCCACGGGCAGTAGCGGACGACGTGCGGCGACGGAGATCGCCCCCTCGATTGGCTCCGCGTCCGTCAGCGCCGTAAGCACCGCGTGCGCCAGGTCGTCTCCGAGCGCCCGCATGGCCTCCGCGTCGCCGGCCTTCGCGGGATTCACATCGCCCTGGGCTCCGTTGACGAACACCGTCACGCCCCCTAACTCCGCATCGAGACGGTCGACGAGCACGCCGGGGAAGTCGCGCGAGATCGCGCGGTTGGTCGCTGGAAGCGTCGTCGGATGACACGCGAAGTTCACGAGAGTCGCAACCGCGTCGCCACGAGCGTCTACGGCCTGAAGCGCCACGAGGTCGTTGTCGACCTCGGGCCATCCGCGGCGGTTCCGGGTGAGGCCCGTCACGCGAGCGGTGCCGACGCGCAGTGCTGCGACCGGTCGCGCCCTCACGTACGCCGACCGGGCGGTCTCGACGGCAACATCCACGAGGCGACAATGGTAGGAGGCCGGGACACCACCCCAGAGTCCTTGCGTGTCCGGGCTCGAGCGGGAGTGCGTGCACGCCACGAGCACCGCATCGCCAGGAAGGCCGGTGGCCTCGGCCATCCGGCGGCGCATCGTCCTGATGGAGGCCGCATCGAGGCCGACGAGGTCGAGCGCGAGCACCAGGACCGCGCGATTGCCCGAGCCAACGTACATCGCTCGGGCTTCAGGCGCGTCCATCACCCCGTCGGCGCGCCTGCTGGCGTACGTACCGTAGCCTCCGAGGAAGACGCCCGCGCGGAGCTCGTCGGCGGCGGGCTCGAGCCGCGCCGCGCTACCACCAGCCACGAATCGGGGATCCGACGCCACGGGGCGCCATTCTACCAGAGCCGGAGCATCGGGGCGCTACGAGCTCTAGGGCTCACGACCTGCGGCGCCGATCGCCGAACGAGGGCTCCAGGGAGTATCCAGCCCGCCGGTGCGTCCGGATGAGGTCGACCGGAATGCCCGCGGACTTGAGTTTCGCGCGCAGGTTGCGCACGTGGGCCCGCACGACCTCGACGCCGGCCGTGCCCCGCGGATAACGCCAGACGTGTTCGAGAAGATCCGGGATCGACACCGGTTGCCCGGGCCAGCGCGCCAAGTATGCCGCGAACCGAAACTCCGTCGGCGTCAGCCGCACCGATCGTGAGCCGTAGACCAGCGTCTGGTCCGACACGAGCGCAATGCGGCCGAGACGGATCACTTCACGTTCGGGCTGCCCGGAGCGTCCCACCGAGAACCTCCTGGTCGGCCTCTTCCCAGCCGGCGGTCGGCCGGCAGCAAAGCGAGCCCATGTCGGCGGGGAAGTCGGGCGTGTCCACGAATGCGAGGGCGGCCTTCCGGGACGCCACCGGAGCCCTTCACGTGTCGCGCGGGCCGGCGCGGAGCGGTGGTGCCGACCGGCCAACACGCGTGGCCACCGCAACGATTATGTGGGCGTCTGTCAAGACCCGGACGTTCGTCCCGTCACGCCCCGGAGATCGACGCCACCGGCTGCAGCCTGACGATTTCGGGGCGAGCGGCGAGCATGCCCGCGATCTTGCCCCCGAACGCCGCCATGTGCGGGGTCTTGCCGTGCTCGGCGAGCGCCGCCTCGTCCACGTAACGCTCGATGAACACGAATTCGGCGGGATTGGACGTCGACTGGCAGAGCGAATACTCCAGGGTCCTTCCCGCCTCGTGCTCCCGTACCGCAGCCACCATTTCGGCCGCGGCTGCCTTGAACTCTTCGACCTTGTCCTCTCGAACCGTCAGCTTGGCGATCACAGCAATCACAGCGTTTCCGCTCCTCCCCTGGGTGCAGTACGTCCCGCAGCGCGCGGCGCCATGCTAACACGGGCGCCCCTTACGGGCACCGTCACCCCGCGTTCTGCCACCCGGACCGCCGGGGCACTATACTGAGGTGACCCGCCCGTGCGCGTCGCGCACCCCTTCGCGGCGCCCTCGCGAACACGCCGGAGGAGCCGATGCCCCTGGACGCCATCGTCGTCAGAGGCGCCCGAGAGCACAACCTCAAGGACATCGACGTCGAGATCCCCCGTGACCGCCTGGTGGTGATTACCGGGCTGTCCGGGTCGGGTAAGAGTTCACTCGCCTTCGACACGATTTACGCCGAAGGCCAGCGTCGTTATGTCGAGTCGCTCTCCGCCTACGCCCGTCAGTTCCTCGGCCAGATGGAGAAGCCCGATGTGGATTACATCGAGGGCCTTTCGCCCGCCATCTCCATCGACCAGAAGGGCGTCAGCAAGAACCCTCGCTCCACGGTCGCCACGGTCACTGAGATCTACGACTACTTGCGTCTGCTCTTCGCGCGTGTGGGCCGACCCCACTGCCCGAAATGTGGCCGGGCCATCGAACGGCAGACCGTGCAGCAGATCGTCGACTCCCTCCTGGCACTGCCGCCGGGCAAGCGCATCATGCTCCTGGCGCCCATCATCCGGGACCGTAAGGGCGAGCATCAGCACGTGTTCGAGGACGCGCGGCGGGCAGGCTACGTACGCGTCCGCGTCGACGGCCAGGTACGCGACCTCGACGAGGAACTTCAGCTCGACAAGAACCGGCGTCACACCATCGAAGTCGTCGTCGACCGCCTGATCACGGAGCCTCCAGGCTCCGAAGGAAGCGCTTCCAGCGCCAGTCGCCTCGCTGACTCCGTGGAGCAGGCGCTGAAGCTCGGCGGCGGGGTCCTTCTCGTCTGGGTCGACGGCGAGGGAGACCGCCTGTACTCGGAACACTTCGCGTGCCCTTCCTGCGGCATCAGCCTGGGCGAGATTGCGCCACGCAACTTCAGCTTCAACAGCCCGCACGGCGCCTGCCCCGATTGCACGGGTCTGGGCGTGCGGATGGAGATCGATCCCGACCTGGTCATCCCCAACCGCGACCTGTCACTCGCCGAAGGGGCGATCGCTCCCTACGCGCGGGCGACGACGATGTCGACGTGGTACCAACGCATCCTCGAAGCGGTCGCGCGGAAGCACGGGTTCAGCATGGAGACACGCGTCCGGGACCTCACGCCCGAACAACTCAGGGTCATCCTGTATGGCGACGAGACCCCGGTAACAGTCACGTACACCGCGAACGGAGGCCACACGAACCGCTGGAGCACCACGTTCGAAGGCGTCATCCCCAACCTGAGCCGTCGCTATCGAGAGACCGACTCCGATTACGTCCGCGGAGAGATCGAGCGATACATGGCGGCCAATCCGTGTCCGACCTGCCACGGCGCGCGCCTCAAGCCCGAGGCGCTGTCCATCACGATCCCGTCCCCCAACGACCGTGGACGCGAGCTCAACATCGTCGACGTCACCCGCATGTCCGTGGCCGAGGCCATCCGCTGGGTCGAGGGCCTGCAGGATGAGGCGCGCACGCCATTGACCGAGCGGGAGCAGACCATCGCCCGCCAGATCCTCAAGGAGATCCAGAGTCGTCTCACCTTCCTCAACGATGTGGGACTCGACTACCTGACATTGGACCGGGCCGCGGGCACGCTTTCAGGCGGCGAGGCGCAGCGCATCCGGCTGGCGACGCAGATCGGATCGAGCCTCATGGGCGTCCTTTACGTGTGCGACGAGCCGAGCATCGGGCTTCACCCCGTGGACAACAGTCGGCTCATCCGAACGCTGGAACGCCTCCGCGACCTGGGAAACACCGTGCTCATCGTCGAGCACGACGAAGCGATGATGCGCGCGGCCGACCACATCATCGACATGGGGCCGGGCGCCGGCGAGCAGGGCGGCCGCGTGGTGGTCGCCGGCCCCATCGAGAAGGTGATGGCGTGCGAGGAGTCCATCACCGGCGCCTATCTCAGCGGCCGCCGCCGTATTCCCGTGCCCGAGCGGCGCCGCCCGGGCAACGGCTACGCCATCGTCATCCGAGGGGCGCGCGAGAACAACCTAAAGAACATCGACGTTCGCATCCCGCTCGGGACGTTCGTGTGCATCACCGGGGTCTCCGGGTCGGGGAAGAGCACACTCGTGACGGAGATCCTCTACAAGAAGGCCGCACAAATCCTATACAAGGCTCGCGAGCGTCCGGGGGACGTCGACGCCATCGAAGGACTCGAACACATCGACAAGGTGGTCAACATCGACCAGTCGCCCATTGGGAGGACGCCGCGGTCGAATCCGGCAACGTACACTGGGCTTTTCACGCCGGTGCGGGAGCTCTTCGCGAGCGTCCCCGAAGCGCGCTTGCGCGGATACACGCCCGGGCGCTTCAGCTTCAACGTCAAAGGTGGACGCTGCGAGGCCTGCGCGGGCGAGGGGTACATCGAAATCGAGATGCACTTCCTTCCCGACGTAACGGTCCCGTGCGAAGTCTGCAAGGGCAAGCGCTACAACCGTGAGGCGCTCGAAATCCAGTTCCGTGGCAAGAACATCGCCGAAGTGCTCGACATGACGGTCGACGAGGCGCTCCAGTTCTTCGAGCGCTTCCCCAAGGTCAGGAGCAAGCTGCAGACGTTGCACGACGTCGGCCTGGGCTACATCCGCCTGGGACAGCCGGCCACCACGCTCTCCGGGGGCGAGGCGCAGCGGGTCAAGCTCTCGACCGAACTGTCGCGTCGTTCGACGGGCAGAACGCTGTACATCCTGGACGAGCCCACGACCGGCCTCTCGTTCGAGGACACGCGGGCACTGCTCGCCGTGCTCCAGCGCCTGGTGGACGCCGGCAACACGGTCGTGGTCATCGAACACAACCTCGACGTGATCAAGAACGCCGACCACATCATCGACCTCGGCCCCCTGGGAGGGGAGCGCGGTGGACGTATCGTGGCCGAGGGCACGCCGGAGGAGGTCGCCCTGGTGCCGGAAAGTTACACCGGCCAGTACCTGCGGACCGTGCTGGCCGACCGTCTGCCAGGCAGCAAGAACGGACGCCCGCGCAACGGACGGGCGCGACGCAGCGCAACGCCGTCCGCGACAGTGGCGCCGGAACCGAATACCTAGCGGGAAGGCTGCGTTACGCCTGACCAGGCCCCTGGAGCACGAGGCGAGCCCCCTGCGGGCCCTCCACGGCGTCCAGCGTCGCGCCATCGACCAGCGCGCCTACCTCGGGGTCGATGACGAGCACCGTCCGACCGGCGCTCTGCACCACCTGGTCGCCCTCGCGCTCTTCGTCGATGGCGAGTTCGAGGCCAGCATCGGTCTGCACCAGCCGGAGGGTCTGGTCCTCCGCGATATCCGTCGCTTCGATACTCTCTCTGAGTCGCTCCGCCGCGCGTTCCGTGACGGTCAACATGAATGCCTCCTCTCCCACCCCGGGTCGCGGGGGAGCTCGGTTGTAGGCTTCACGGTACCACGTTCCGCGAGCCCGCAACAGGGGCCAGCACACCCTCCAGCACAAATTCGCGGGAGATTCGCGGTGCGCTATACTATCGCGGCGCCGACCGGTGGCGCGCTGAACTACGGGAGAGGATCGCCTATGAGCTCTGTCGTCAAGAAGCGGCGCAAGAAGATGCGCAAGCACAAGCACCGCAAGATGCTGAAGAAGACCCGCTGGCAACGCAAGCACAAGAGCTGAGGCCGGGAGGGAGGCGCCGTTCCCTCCCGTGCCCGACGCTCGCGCCCCACGACCGCTCAATCCCTGCACACCGTGACGTAGAATGGCGCCATGCCGACCCTACGCCTGCGCGGGCTCGAGGTGCGCCTTCTGTTTCTCGCGATCCAGTATCACCTCGACCGGCCCGGGGCGGAGCTCGACCCGACGACGGGGCGTCCCGCGTCGCACGGACTCGCTGAACTCGCTCCCCGGCTGCTGGAGGCCGACGACGCCGAGGTCTCGCTGTCGCTGACGCCATTTCAGGCGCGGCGGGCCGATTCGGCGATCCTGGGCGCCATCAACGAACTCAAGGTCTACCCGATGCTGGCCCCGGACAGCGCGCGGAGCGGGCGCTCAGCAGCGCCCCGGTTCGAGGCCACGCTTCACAGCCTGTGGCCACAGGTGGCGGACGACCCCGAGGAAGCGCTGGCCCTCGTGCCCGCGCTGGTCGCTCTCCGGCGGCGCCTCCTCCAGGCGCTGGACGAGCCGGGCCCACGCGATGAACCTTCGCGCCGGCGTCGCTTCTGGCGCTTCTGGTCCCGATGACTCTTGACAAACCGGCGCATTTAGGAAGTGAATAGTGTAGAAACTGCTTCCGCGCGGGGACTTTCGTGCCCTAGAATCGGCGAGGAAGCCGTTCGTCCTTCCGGCGGAAGGACCAGCATCAACTGGAGGGAAGCCCAACCATGGCCTACGTCATCACCGAGGCGTGCATCGGCACGAAGGACCGTTCGTGCGTCGACGTGTGTCCCGTCGACTGCATTCATGACGAGGGCGACGCCGACCGCATGCTGTACATCGACCCGGATGAATGCATCGACTGCGGCGCGTGCGAGCCGGCGTGCCCTGTGAGCGCCATCTACGCCGAGGACGACGTGCCCGAGAACCTCAAGCCGTACATCGAGATCAACGCGCTCTGGTACAAGGACAAGGAGGCTGCGCGCCGCAAGGTCAACGAGCTCGTGCCCGCCTGATCGCCCGTCCAGAGGGAGACAAGGCCCGTCCGTAACGGACGGGCCTTTGGCATTTCATCCCGCGCGCCCAGCGCTCACGTGCCACACACCGGCAACCGCTCCTTGAGCGCCTCCACGAGCCCGCTGATGGGCACCCGCACCTGCTCCATCGAGTCTCGCTCACGGATGGTCACGGCGTCGTCCTTTTCCACCGTCTCGAAATCGATGGTCACGCAGTACGGCGTCCCGATCTCATCCTGGCGTCGGTACCGACGTCCGATGCTCTGGGCATCGTCGTACATCGTCATCCAGTGGGGTCGCAGAAGGTCCCAGACCCGACGCGCAGTCGGTATCAGCTTCTCGTTCCGGCTGAGCGGCAGCACGGCGACCTTCACGGGTGCGAGCCGCTGGTGAAGCCGGAGGACGACGCGCGTCTCACCTCGCACCTCCTCCTCGTCGTACGCATCGACCAGGAAGGCGAGCAGCGGCCGGTCCACGCCAGCGGACGGCTCGATGACGTACGGGACGATATGCTCGCCACGCTCCTCGTCGAAGTAGGTGAGGTCGCGGCCGCTGTACTGGGCGTGCTGTCGGAGGTCGAAGTCGCGCCGGTTCGCAATCCCCTCGATCTCCATCCATCCCATAGGGAAGAGGTACTCGACATCGAACGTCGCTGCGGCGTAGTGCGCCAGCTCTTCCGGGGTTTGTTGCCGCAGGCGGATGCGGTCGCGGCGGATGCCAAGGTCGATGTACCACTGCAGGCGCGTGTCGAGCCACTCGCGATGGATCCGCTCGGCATCCTCGGGATGGCAGAAGTACTCGATCTCCATCTGCTCGAACTCACGCACCCGGAAGATGAAGTTCTTTGGCGTGATCTCGTTGCGGAACGCCTTGCCCATCTGTGCGACCCCGAAGGGCAGCTTGCGGCGGGTGGTCGTCAAGATGTTGTCGAAGTTGACGAAGATGGCCTGCGCCGTCTCGGGGCGCAGGTACACCAGAGCCGCCTCTTCCTCCACGGGCCCGACGTATGTCTTGAACATCAGGTTGAACATCCGGGCCTCAGTGAACTGCCCACGAGTCCCACACGTGGGACAGACATCGCCTTCGACCTCGTCGGCGCGAAAGCGGCCCTTGCACTGCTTGCAGTCGACCATCGGGTCGGTGAAGGTGTCGACGTGGCCGCTGGCCTTCCAGACCATCGGATGCATGAGGATGGCAGCGTCCAGTCCGACGATGTCATCCCGTTCCTGGACATTCGCCTTCCACCAAGCGCGCTTGATGTTGTTCTTGAGTTCGACGCCGAGAGGTCCGTAGTCCCACGCGCCTCCGAGCCCCCCGTAGATCTCGCTACTCTGAAAGATGAAGCCGCGGCGCTTGCACAGAGAGACGATCTTGTCGAGATCGACGTTCGGTCGTGGCTCAGTCACGTCGAACTCCTCCGTCAAGGATGCGAACGGCGGGACGGCTGCCGCCTCCCGCCTGGTCGTTGGCGTTCCGACAGCGAAAACGGTAACAAATCGACCGGCCCCGCAAAAGACGCCCTGAGGACCGGTGCACTCGTATGCGCAGTTTCGGGCTTCTTGACAGCGCACGGGCGTGTTCCTAGAATGAGGCTGGCCCGAGCCGCCGCGCGCTGGTTCGGGCCAGCCTGCAGTAGAGGCAGGCGACAATCGCATCGCGGCCCCGTGGTGTAGCGGTCTAACATGCCACCCTGTCACGGTGGAGATCGAGGGTTCGAATCCCTTCGGGGTCGCCATCCATACGCCACCGACCGCCCTGTGACCCACAGGGCGGCTTTGTATTCGCCGCGCCGTCCGAGCGCCAAGTCGCGGTCCGTTCGGCCCCGAACCTGCTGAACGGGTCTTTTTCACGGACGGCCGCCGTGCGTATGCTCGCCTCATGGCCACGGTCGAAGAGCACCTGCATCGGTGGCAAGGAGCAGGCCTCCTCGACACCGAGACGGCGGAACGCATCCGCGCCTACGAAGCGACCCGCGCGACGCGAAGCGAGCGGCCCACAGTCGTCGAAGCGCTGATCTACTTAGGGATCGCGGTCGCCGCCGTGGGGGTGATCGTCCTCGTGATCGTGAACTGGGAGGAGCTGCCGGGTTGGGGCCACCTCGCTGCGCCTGGCTTGCCCGCTCTGCTCGCACTCGTTGCGGGCCAGGCGCTCCGCACCTCGTCGGCAGCCGAGCTCCGTCGCGGCGGCCGGGCCGCCTGGGCCGCAGCGACGGCCCTCGCCGGCCTGACTGCGACGGCCGCGGGCCTCGAGGCGGGCTGGTCGGAGGGCGATGTCGCCATCGTGAGCTGGTTCGTCGCTTCGGTCATCGCCGCCGGGTTGTGGAGCCTCGAACCATCACATCCGCAGATGCTGGCGGTCGGCGTCTCGTTCTTCGGACTCGGCATCGCCCTGGGGTCGCTGCCGTCACGCGACGACTTCAGCGTTCCCGCGGCGGGCCTCAGCGCGGCGGCGTTGGGCGCGGCTGGACTGGCGCTGACCGAGGCGGGCTATTTCCGTCCCCGCATCACCGCTCGTGTCGTGGCCGCGGCGGCTGTAGCGGCAGGCGCCCTCTTGCTCCAGACCGAGGAGACGGAACGACTGTGGGCCGATCTCCTCGTCTTCGCTGTCGGCGGCGGGCTCGTAGCCGTCGGAATCGCGCGCTCGACGTTCGTCCACGTTGCAGCGGGAGTGGCGGCCGTCTTCGTGGGGCTGATCGCAGTCGTGGTGCGGCGCCTCGAGGACCCCACCCAGGCCGCGCTCGCATTGACGCTGCTCGGCGTGCTACTCGTGGGAACGGTCACGTTACTCTCGCGTTCCCGCCCGTGGCAGCGCTCGACGACATCATGAGCGCGGGTCGGACGCCTCGACGATACGGAACACGGGGTGACGCTCGGCGATCGCGGCGAACTCCTCGAGCGGGGCGTCAGGTCGAAGACCGAAGAGCGACTGGGTCGCCCGCTTGGTCTTGCGCAAGTAGGCACGCAGCACGGGCGCACGCCGGTCGGACGGTATCTCCTCCAGTCGCACGTGGACCGGAGCTCCATGCCGAATGATCGCGTCGCCTCCTGCGGCGCGCACATTGCGCACCCATTCCGACATCCCGCGCGGCGAGACGAGATAGCGCTGGCCCTCGACCTCGACCCACGTGACTGCGGTGACCCGCGGCCGACCCGTCTTGCGCCCACGCACTTCGAGGGCCACGAGATCGGACGGTGCGATCCCCCTCGCGGCGAGCCACGCCAAGGCGCCGTTCAAACGTTGGGTCAGCCAGTTGGGACGTCGATAGAACACGATGCGCTCCGAAAGCTCGCCAAGCATACCACGTTCGGGCGTTCTGGCGCGTTCCGTCGGGATGACTCCCATGGTATCGTGGCGCCCACGACCGACTTTCATTCACACGCGCGCTCAGAAGGCGCAGTTGGAGCCACCATCGCCGTCCCGATGAACGCCCTGCCCGAGATCGATCCGATTGCCGCGTTACAAGCGCTGGGACTGGCGCCGGCGAGCCCGCCATCGCCCGTGACCGGGGGATGGGACACAGCGCTCTACCGTTTCGCGACGGCCGATGGAGCGTGGCATGCCCTGCGCGTGTTCCGCTCCCCCGAACAGCACGACGCGGCGCGTCGCGAGCGGATCGCCCTGCGGGCGGCGACCGACGGGGGCATCCCGGTGCCACGGGTGGAAGCGACCGGCGTCTGGCGCGACCTTCCCGTTCTGGTGCTATCGTGGGTCGAAGGCGAGACCCTCCTCGACGCGCTGCGGCGGCGTCCCTGGACGGTGTGGCGCATCGCCCGAGAATTCGGGCGGATGCAGGCCGCCATCCATGCGGTCGAGGCGCCCCCCGAGCTGCGCGATCCAGAAGGCGCTCGCGCCTGGGTGCGTCGCCTCGATCCCGCGCTGGCGGACCGCCTCGAGCGCATCGGCGTGACCTTCGACAGGCTCGCCCACCTCGACTATCACCCGCTGAATGTCCTGACCGACGGCACGCGCATCACCGGCGTGCTCGATTGGTCCAACGCAGCAGGCGCGGACCCGCGCGCGGACATCGCCCGCACGGCCGTCCTCATCGACACCGCGGCCCCACCTCCCGGACCCTTGCGCGCGCTCGCGCGACCACTCCGAACGGTGTTCCGCCTAGCATGGATGCGCGGCTACGTGGAGGCTACGGGCCCGCTGGGAGACCTGTCGCTGTTCATGGTATGGGCAGGCCTCTCCCGTCTGGAGGACCTCGGTTGGGCGGAGGGCCGCCCGGGTGTGTGGGAAGGAGGGCTGGATGCCGCGCCCGTGCACCGGTGGATCGCTCGCTGGCGACGCCGCGCTGGCCTGGCTTGACCCCTCAATCTTCCCCGGCGGGGCCACGCTGCAACGCCGTCAACAGGTCCCGCTTCGCGTCGAGGATGCCCGCCCACACATCACCGATTTCGCGCAGCCGCTCAGGGACGGTCTGGATCGTGAAGTCCGCCGGGTCGACCCGGTCGAGTTCGTTCCACCGTAGGGGTGTCGAAACCGGAGCCCCGGGCAGTGCCCGCGGCGAGTAGGCGGACGCCAAGGTCTTGCCGCGCACGTTCTGCGCGTAGTCGATGAACACTTTGCGTGTCCGGCGCTCGACGGCCCACTCCATCGTCAGGTCCGCGGGGTGCGCCCGGACCAGGAAGCGCCCGATCGTTTCACAGGCGGCTCGGGCTGCGTCGAAGTCGAGTCGGCGGACGATGGGCACGTATACATGTAGGCCGGTCTTGCCCGTCGTCTTCACGAACGAGGGGAGGGACAGTGTGTCGAGCAACTCCTTCAGCCACCATGCGGCCTCCCGCGTGCGCGCGAAGGCTTCGCGGTTCGGTTCGGGCTCTTCGCCGGCCGCCTCGCGTCCCGAGTAAATGAACGGGTCGAGGTCGAACACCACGAAGTCGGGGTAGTTCAAAACGGAGCGCTCGATGGCGTCGAGCGATCCCGTGAAGGTCGTGGGCAGCCCCTCTGCGTCCGGCCATGGGTCGATTCGGGAGAGCCAGGTGTGCAGCTCGAGGTCGGCGATCTGGCCCAGCCACAGCAGCGTTGCCAGGTTGTTACAGAGCAGGTACTCCTGATCGCCCTCGTTGTGTCCGGAGTAGAGCCGTACTGTGTCGACGAAAGGGGGAAGGGGCTGCTCCCAATGTTTCTGGTAGAACCGCTGCCCATCGATGCCATCCGGGAGACGAAGGAGCGTCAACGGCCTGTCTCGAAGATGCGGCAACAGATACGGCGATACGTTCGCGAAATAGATGAGCAGGTCCCGCTTGGTGAAGGAGCGGCGCCCGTCCCTTGCGGGCCACAGCGGCTTATCGAGGTTCGTCACCGGAATCCGATGCGTCCCCACCTCGAGCGTCAGGCGCGTCCTCGGCGTGGCCAGTTGATCGATGACGGACTCCACCGGCTCGCCGACCTGCGGCGCGGCGGCCCTCCCTCGCCGAATCGACGACGGCGCCGGGCGCACCGATGGCGCTGAACGCACCTCGGACGCCGGTTTGTCATCACGCACGCGGAGGAACACGGGTGACCGGAGCCGACCGTCGCGGGTTCGCTCCGCGTACTTCACTTCGACGACCAACTCGGGTCGCACCCAGACGGTGGGCGCGTTGAGCGGTGGTGGCTCCGTGAATGGGCAGACATCGGTCCGGAGCGCATCCAGACGACGCCGCAGGTCGTCCAGCGTGCGGTCGTCGAACCCACTGCCCACGTGTCCAGCGTACAGGAGACGGTCCTCCTCGTCGAACGAGCCGAGGAGCAGCGCTCCGAACGTCGTCGCCCGCGCGCCCTGGCCTGCGCTGAATCCTCCGACGACGAAATCGTCGCTTTGTGTCGCCTTCACCTTGAGCCACACGGACGAGCGCCGGCCGGTCTCGTATCGGCTGTCCTTGCGCTTGGCAATCACGCCTTCCAGTCCATGCGCCACCGCCGCCTCGTACGCCGCCTCGCCTGCCGCATCGAATCGTGCGACAACGCCGATGGGCCCGACAGGCACGACCACGCGCTCGAGCAGCTCCCGTCGCTGCCCGAGCGGTACGCCCGTGAGGTCGAAGCCGTCGAGGTACACGAGGTCGAACAGGTGATACTCGACCGGGATTTCGATCTCCGCCCGAGCGATGTCCTGCTCACGTGTGAGATTCATCCGTCCTTGCAGACGCTCGAACGACGGCACGCCTCGCTCGTCGGGCGCGACAATCTCGCCGTCGAACACGGCCGCATTCGCCGGCTGCGCCGCGAGGGCGCGCACGAGCGCGGGGTACTGGTGCGTGATGTCGTTCCCCCTGCGCGACTGCAGGCGCACAACGCCGCCTTGGAGGTAGGCCAGCGCCCGGATGCCGTCCAACTTCGGTTCGAACCACCAGTCGGGATGAGAGAACGGACCATCCGCGAGCGAGGCCAGCATCGGCGCGACGTGCATCGGGAAGGTCGCGGGCCGCGCACCGGCGGCCTCCTGCGGAGCGCGGACAGCATGAGGTAGAGGCTCCGGCCGATGACCGGCCTGGAGCTCTTCGATCGTCCGCCCCGATCGCACGGATCGGCCATCGGCGAGCACGTCACGGTCCGGCGACGCCCACAGGTCGTCGTGTTTGATGAGAAGCCACTCGCGCTCGCGCCCACTCATGCGCACCAGCGCCCACGACCCTTTGAGCTTCTTCCCCCGGAGTGTGAAGGAGAGTTCTCCGCGCTCCAGGCCTTCCCGCATACGCAGGTCCGCCGTTGCAGGGTCATCGAACGCCAGGACGCCCTCGTCGGGTGAGTAGGTGCCGTCGTCCCAAACGATGACCTCGCCAGCGCCGTACTGGCCCGCCGGGATGACGCCCTCGAACGTACCGTACGCGAACGGGTGGTCCTCGACGTGCGCGGCGAGGCGGCGCTGCCGCGGGTCCAGGCTGGGGCCTTTGGGAACCGACCACGACGCCAGGACACCCCCGATCTGCAAACGAACGTCGTAGTGCAGACGGCGCGCGCGATGCTTCTGCACCACGAAGATGAGGGGGCCACTGGGGACGAAGGGCTCCGCCGGCGGCGGTTCCGGCGTGCGGTCGAACTGCCGCTTCCGTTCGTACGCTTCCAGCGGCGACGTCATGGGATCCGTCGGGGAGATGCGCCTACGCGACGTCGCGGCGCCGCTTCTTCGTCGCGCCTGCGGCGAGCTCGGCTTCCTTGCGCTTCATCGCAGCCTCGACGCTCGCTTGGAGCGCGGCCATGAGGTCGGTCACCTTCCCTTCCGCCGGAGGCGGTGGTGCGACGACCTCCTGTCCCTGTACCTTCGCTTCGATGAGCTCCAAGAGCGCCTCGCGGTACTCGTCACGGTACTTCGCGGGGTCGAAGGGCTCGGCCAGCAGGTCAATGAGCTGATAGGCCATGTGCAGCTCGCGCTCGGAGACCTCGATGGCCGGCAGTTCCACGCCCTCTTGCACCCGGAGTTCATCCGGGTAGTACAGCGTCTCGAGCATCAACGTGCCGTCGAATGGCCGCAACGCGCACAGGCGCTCCTTGTTCCGGATGGCGATCTTCGCGATCGCGGTGAGGCCCTTGTCCTTGAGCGCGCGCATGAGGAGCGTGAACGGCTTTACGCCCGCTTCGTCGGGCTCCAGGTAGTAGCTCTTTTCGTAGTACACGGGGTCGATCTCGTCCGCGTTCACGAACGCCGAGAGCTCGATGACCCGCTGGCTTGGCAACGGCAGCTTTTCGAAGTCCTCGTCCGTGAGCACGACGTACTGGTCTTTGGCGTACTCGTAGCCGCGGACGATTTCGTCCCACGCTACCTCGCGCTCGCAGACGGGACACCACCGCAGTTGCTTCAGGCGGCTGTGGCAGGTCGCGTGCAGTTGGTTGAAGCTGACGTCCTTGCTCTCCGTCGCGACGAACAGCTTCACGGGAATGCTCACCATCCCGAAGGTGATGAGCCCATTCCAGATCGATCGGGGCATCGTACCGCTCCCTTGCCAAGCAGGGCGTCCACGTGAGTATCGGGTGGCTCCGCCGCTCCCATCATACACCTGCGCGAGCCCGAGAGCCCCGGAGAAAGGCTCAGTGAGGCGACAGCTGCACCGCCTCGGGAGCCTGTACGGGGACCTCCACGATGACGGCGGCGCCCTGGTTCGGGGCGCTTTCGATGCGCACCTGCCCCCCGAATCGCTCGAGCCGAGCCCGCATGTTGCGGAGCCCTCGGTGAACCTGTGACCGCGGCGCGTCCGGATCGAACCCAACGCCATCGTCGCGAATGGTGAGCCGTATGCGATCGGCTGTCGCGTTCAGCGTTGCGTGGACCGACGACGCCTTCGCGTGCTTGCGGATGTTGCTCAGCGCCTCGTGAACGACGTGAAACAGCTCGGCCCCGATCTCGGGGTCGACCGGCGGAAGGCCCGGCGCGACGTCGACCGACACGCGCACCGCGGCGCTCGTGGCGAAGTCGTGCATCAACCGCTCGATAGACTCTCGCACGTCGCCAGAGTATCGGGCGGGCTGCAGACGAAAGATGTAGTCGCGGATGTCCTGGATGGTCTGGTTGAGTTCGTCGATGGCCTGCTCGATACGGCGACGCGCCTGCGAAGGGTTTTCGTCGATGTCCATCGCCGCCATCTCCAGAGCGAGACCGACGGCGTAAATCGACTGGATGACACCGTCGTGCAGGTCCATGGCGATACGCTGCCGCTCGGCTTGCATCTCGCGTTCGGCGAGCAGGCGTTGCCGTTCCTCCTCGAGCGCCTTTCGTTCGCTGATGTCGCGGACAATGCTCGTGACGAGAAGGCCGTTCGGCGTTTCCAGTGGGCTGAGGCTGATCTCGACGGGCACCTCGCTGCCATCGCGCCGACGCGCGCTCAACTCGAGCCCGATGCCCATCGGCCGCGTCGCTGGGCGAGCCAGGTATCCGAGCCTGTGGCTGCGGTGCCCATCGCGCAGGGGCTGCGGCACGAGCAGCTCGACGGGTTGGCCGATCAGCTCATCGCGCGTGTAGCCGAAGAGCCGCTCGGCCTCCCGGTTGATCATGACGATCCGGCCTTCTGTGTCGACGATGACGATGGCGTCGGGCGCCGACTCCAGTAGGCCCTCGAAGATGGCGTCACCGACCACGTGGCGACTCCCTGGGAACGGTCGGGTGCGCTCGAACCGGTGCCTTCGTTCCGACTCGCGGAACGACGCCCCATTCTAGCCATCACGGTAGACCTTGCCAATAAATGGCAGCGGAATCTTCGTAAATCCGGCGAAGGCCTGCCCTTCCGGCGCTGGACGCCGTACGATCGAGACAGCGACGCAGGGAGGTGAATCATGAACACGATGGGAGGACAGCTCCAGGGCAAGAACATCGCCGTCCTGGCCGAGGACCTCTATGAGGATCTAGAACTCTGGTACCCGACGTTGCGCCTTCGCGAGGAGGGTGCCACGGTCCTGATCGCGGGGACCGGAGCGCGCTCGTACCGTGGGAAGAACGGCTATCCCGTCGAGGTCGACACCGACGTCTCCAAGCTGTCAGCCTCCGACCTTGACGCCGTCGTGATTCCGGGCGGCTACGCACCAGACCGTCTCCGACGCTACCCTGCGGTGCTGTCCCTCGTCCGCGAAGTCTACGAGCGTGGCGGTGTCGTCGCCGCTATTTGCCATGCCGCCTGGGTCCCCATTTCCGCGGGCATCGTACGGGGCAAACGGGCGACCTGCTTCTTCGCCATCAAGGACGATCTGGTGAACGCGGGGGCCTTGTACGAAGACGCGCCGGTGGTCGTGGACGGGACGTTCATCACGTCGCGCCAGCCCTCGGATCTCGGCCATTTCTGTCGGGCGATCATCGCTGCCCTCGCGGGCGAACGTTAGGGACGCCGCCGTTGCGCCCGCTCCACAGCGTCGCGAATGCGCCGCTCGATCGGGGTGAACGGATTCGCCGCGCGCGAGCGAGAGGAGCCGCTCGAAGTTTTCGTAATTGGCCTGGCGCTCGGCTGACCACTGGAGCGCGAACAGACCCGTGCGGACTTCCTCCATGATGCGCAACAGGTCCTGCCGGATGGGCTCGCGGTCGAGGGAGAGGCTCCGCATCATGCCACCGAATTGGCTGGTGCGGGAGTGCAGCTGAGATTGTTCGAAGAAGCCCACATCGGCCATCGCCTGGAACGTCTGCGCCGCCTCCCCGGAGAGGTACAGGTCGAGGACGAGCGCCTCGGGAGGAAGTCCCGCCTGGACCCCGATCTCGAGCATCAGTGCGATGGTAACGCCCACCAGCGACCCGAAGCCCTGCTCATGGAAGAGATCGAGCACCGCCTCGTCACGCGCCGATAGCTCGAACGCCCCCGCGCGCAGGGTGCCGATGCCTTTCGCCAGGCCGAGGAGCGTTGGCCATGCGCGTCCGGTCGCGTCCTGTTCCACGGACACATAGCTGTAGAAGCCCCGCCCCTGACGAAAGAGCTCGCGCATCTGCCGGCCGATCATGCGGGGCGCGAGCAGGAGCACATCCACATCCCCGGGAGGCGAGACACCGCCGAACGCGAGACTGTAGCCCGAGGCGAACACCAGGCTGTCGCCGGGACGCAAGCCCGGCGCGATATCCCGGTGATACAGGTCCGGTAGGACCTCGTCAGGGACGAGCAACAGGACCACGTCACCCACGCGCACAGCTTCGTCGACGCTGCTCACGGGGAAACCGTCAGCGCCGGCTTGCGCCCACGTTTCATCCGCGGCCGTACCCACCACGATGTGGTCGACGCCGCTATCACGCAGGTTCAGCGCCTGTGCCCGTCCTTGGTTGCCGTACCCGATCACGGCGATGGTGCGCCCTTGCAACGCGGCGACGTCTCCGTCCCCTTCACCAAAGACCCGCATCGACATTGCATCGGTCATGCGCTCCTCCTCCCAGCTACGGGCGCAGCGCCCCCACGCCTGGCGGTAGAATTCTGACTGAAGTCTCTCATTGTCCCGCTCTCGGCGCCACGGAGCGACTCCACATGGCCCGGCGTACGGGCGTCACGGAACTGCCACTGCATTACGGCGCCACGCCTCCCTGGCTCTTCGAGCGCATGAAGACGCTGGCCCGCCAGATCGTGCTCGTCCTCGTCGAAGAGTTCGGCCCGCTGGAAGTCGTCCGCCGGCTGGCCGATCCGTTCTGGTTCCAGGCGTTCGGCTGCTTGCTCGGGTTCGACTGGCACTCCAGCGGCATTACGACGGTCGTCTGCGGCGCGCTCAAGGAAGCAGTGCGCGACATCGAGCGCGATACGGGCCTCTACGTCGTCGGAGGAAAGGGCAAGACGTCACGACGCACCCCTGATGAGCTGCTCGTCGTCGGCGAACGCACGGGCGTGGATCCCGGGCCGCTCATCTACGCCTCGCGGATGGCCGCCAAGGTCGACAACGCAGGCCTGCAGGACGGCTACCAGATCTATCATCACACGTTCATCTACACTCCGTACGGGGAGCACAACGGCAAGGGCGCGTGGTGTGTAGTTCAGCAAGGCATGAATCCGAGCGTGCGCCTGGCTCGCCGCTACCACTGGCTCTCCACCACGTTGCGCGATTTGGTGTGCGAGCCGCACACGGCCGTGTGCTGCGACCAACGGGGCGACCACGTCTTGAACATGGTGGCGCGCGAGGCGGACCGGGCTCGGGAGACGAGCGCACGGTTGGCGGGGGAGCGGCCCGACATCGTGGCGCGTGATCTTGAGCGACTTCAGCGCCTCGAGCTCCCGCGACGGCACCGGACGCTGCTGTCCGACATCGATCCGTCCCGCATCAAGAAGATCCTGCTCAGCACGTACGAGCGCCCACCTCGGGACTTCGAGTCCCTGTTGGCCACGCAAGGTGTGGGGCCGAAGACGATTCGGGCGCTGGCGCTGGTCTCCGAGCTAATCTACGGCGCTCCGGCGAGCTTTCGGGACCCGGTCCGCTTCAGTTATGCCCACGGAGGCAAGGACGGTCATCCCTACCCCGTCGACCGCGAGACCTATGATCGGACCATCGAGAGCCTGCGCAAGGCGGTGACGCGAGCGCGGATAGGACACAGGGAACGGCTGGACGCGCTGCGGAGGCTGGCAACGTTCTGACGATGTCGTCGGTCGGGGACGGCGCCGTTCCCCCTCGAGCCGCTCCCGGTGCCAACGCACCGGGCTGGATCCCGCCAGCGCCGCCCCGCTCGAGCCATACTAGGACTCGAGCGCGACAAGACCTGTCGTAACGGCGAAGACGACAACAATTGTCGTCATGCGGTGCTATGCTAACGACTACCATGGCTGCGGGCGATGGCCAGACCAAGACCAAACGCTTGGTGCGGTTACGCGATCTTCTCTCGAGCGTTCCCGGCGGGCTCTCCGTACGGGAGATTGCCGAACGAACGGGCGCTCATATCCGAACCGTCCAGCGCGACCTGCGGGACCTGCCGGCGACGTTCGACATCGAGATTGAGCGTTCCGGCAGCCGCTATCGCATCCGGCACGAGCAGAACCTCCGTCCCGTCAGCTTCACCCTAGACCAGGCGATCGCGCTCTACCTCGCCGCACGCCTCTACCTTCGCCACTCCGAATACGCGAACCCAGAAGGTGCGGAGGCCCTGAAGCGCCTCGCGGCGACGATGCCGGACTCCATTGCCGAGTTCGTGAAAGAGGCCGCCGAGGACTTGCAACGTCGGCCCCTGAGTACGAAGTATCGTGAAGCGCTCCGCACCATCACGGACGCGTGGGCGCGCCGCCGGGTCGTCCGCCTCTCGTATCGCTCCGTGCGGAGTACCAGACCCAAAGCTGTCGAGGTCGAGCCGTACTTCCTCGAGCCCGTCCCGAGCAGCTCGTCGACCTATTTGGTCGGCTACTCCCGCACACACAAGGACATCCGCGTGTTCAAGGTCGAACGCGTTCAGTCCGCGCAGATTCTCGCGGAGACCTACGAGATCCCGGTCGACCGCACACCTCGGCGCCTCCTTGGGACTGCGTGGGGCATCGCCTTCAAAGAAGGCGCCCTGGGCGAAGTCGTTACCATCGTCCTGCGGTTCGACCCGTCGGTCGCCGACCGCGTGCTCGAGTCACGCTGGCACCCGTCGGAGCGCAGCCGGAAGGAGCCCGACGGAAGTGTGCGCTTCGAGGTCACGCTCGGCTCGACGATGGAGATCCTGCCGTGGATCCGCTCCTGGGGCGACGCGGTCGAAGTGCTGGAGCCGCCGGAGCTCCGCGTGCAGGTGGGTGAGGAGGCGCGAAGAACGGCCGCCCGCTACGGAGTCGGTCATGCCTGAGCCGGGCGCCCCGGACATCGAAACCGCGCTCGACGAGATCGCCCGTCGGCGAGCGGCCGACCCGTTGGCGCCGGTCACCGTCATCGCCCCCTCGCACGTGGCAGCCTTGCAGCTTCGGCGTCGCCTCGCGGCCCGCGGACCCTTCGCGAGCGTCCGCTTCGAAACCCTCCCGAGGCTTGCCGAGCTGGTGGCCGCCGGACATCTCGCCACCGTGGGCCGGCGACCGCTCGCGCGCCCGATCGGCGACTACCTGGCGACGGTCGTCGCGGGAGAGTCCGGCCCGCCGTTCGAAGCCATCCGTGACCTCCCCGGGTACGCCGCGACGTTGCGAACGGTGTTTCGACGGTTCCGTGCGGGCGGGATTCGCGACGCCCACGACGCCGCCGGGGGCGAACAATCCCGTGCCCTCGCGGAAGCGCTCCGGCTGTACGGACGCTTCCGTGAATACAGCGCACGGTTCTACGACATCGATGACCTGTACGACGCCGCTGCGGAGGCCGTCCGCGCCGGCAGTCCCGCCCTGGTCGCCGAACTCGGGGTCGTCTACGCGCTCCCGACCGCAGCTCGCTCCGCGGGAGCCGCCGCATTCATCGACGCCCTAGCGTCCCGCGCGGACTCGTTCATCCACGTCGCCGAGCCGCCGGCGAGCGCCGAGGCTCGCTTCATTCTTGCGCCCGACCCGGCGTCCGAGGCCCGCGAGGTCGCGCGCGAGGTCGTCGGCGCGCTGGAGGAAGGCATCGCGTTGGACGAGATCGCGGTCTTCCACGGCGCGGACCGCATGTACCCCAGACTCCTTCGGGAAGCGCTCACGACAGCAGGGGTTCCCGTTGCTCCGTCGCCGGGCATCCCACTCGTCGAAACCGCTGCCGGCCGCGGGGTGCTGGCCCTGCTGAACCTGCCCGTCCGCGATTACTCGCGGCTCGCCGTGATGGACTTCTTCACCGTCGCGCCCCTGCGCCACCGCGTTCCGTCGGAGATAGGCGAAGAGGTCACCCTTCCCCATGTGTGGGATCGGGTGTCCCGGAATGCCGGTGTCACCCGTGGACGAGACCGCTGGGATTCCCGCCTCGTGGCCCACGTCCGTAGCCTGGACGACTGGCTCGCGTCGCCTGCCGCGCAGGAGCGGGACGCCTACGCTCGTCACGTCGAGTTCGAACGGGACCAAACGCTGCGTCTGCGAGGAATCGTCGGGCAGCTCTTTCAACGGCTCGACCGGCTGCAGCAAATGCGGCCCGCCCGCGAATTCATCGACGAAGTCGACTCCATCGTTCGCGACTACCTGCGTCCCGATGCGGAGGGCCTTCCCGAAGTGCGAGAGGCCATCGCGCAGCTCGGAACCATCGACGCGGTCGACGGGCGCTTCGACCTCGACACGTTCGCACGTATGCTCCGCGCGAATCTGGAGTCGGCCTACACGCGCGAGGTGCGCTTCAGCGAGGGCGTGCTCGTCGCTGACTACCGCAGCGCAGCCGGGCTGCGGTTCCGCCGCGTGGTCCTTTGCGGCGCTTACGAAGGGGTTCTGCCCGCCGGCCCGGGCGACGATCCGCTGATCGACGACCTCGAATGGTCGCGGCTGCGACAGCGGCATCCGTTCATCGAGGACCGCGCCGCACGGCTCGACCGAGCCCGAGAGGCTGCGGAGCGTGCCATCACGAGCGCCAGCGAACTGGTGGTCTGGACCTGCCCCCTCTTCGAGCCCAGCGGAACACGGGAGTACTACCCTTCCCCGCTCATGGTGCGCGAAGCCGCCAAGCGCGATGCGACGCTCGCGAACGCTTCCAACCTCCGCCGCGCAGGGGCGCGAGACGGCTGGCTACGCCGCGGGTCCTCCACCCTGGCCCTCATGCTGCGTGGCCCCGTGCTCGACGAAGGCGAGCTCTCCCTGCGCCAGAGCGTGGAGCTGCGTCGCTCGGGACGAGGCATCGATCGCAGCCATCGGCTGTGGCGTGCCGTCGAGATGCTGCGAGCTCGCAGGAGCCCGACCTTCACCGAATGGGACGGCAACCTGAGCGCACTCGGGAATCCCCTCTGGCTTGCGGTTCCGAATCCGACCTCGCCGACCACGCTGGAGCTGTACGCGATGTGCGGGTTCCGGTTTCTGTGCGACACCATGCTCCGCCTGAACGTGGTCGAGGAGCCAGAAGATCGAGACACCATGGACGCGCTGACTCGGGGGGATCTCGTGCACAAGGCCCTCGAGCGCTTTTTCGTCGAACGCAAGGGGCAAGGCAGGCCGAGGGCTCACGAGGCGTGGACCGGCGAAGACCGTGCGCGGCTGATGGAGATTCTGGACGAGGTGCTGGCCACGACCCGTCAACAGGGTCGGGGCGGCCTCGACATCTACCATGTTCACGAGGCGCGCACGCTCGCCAACGACCTCAGCCGATTCCTCGAAGAAGACACGGCCTTTCGCGCTTCTACCGGGGGCGTGCCCGTGGCGTTCGAGGCGCCGCTCCCAGAGACCCAGGTCGGCGGCCTGACACTGCGCGGATACGTCGACCGCATCGACCGAGCTCCCGATGGCCGCGCCTGGGTCATCGACTACAAGACTGGCAGTTCCTTCCGCTACCACGACATCAAACAGAGCGCGCCGTTCGGGAATGGAACGAAGCTGCAACTCGCGGCGTACGCGCTCGCCGTGCCCGACGCCACGAATGTGGAATCGCTGTACTGGTTCATCACCGAGCGCGCGAACTATGAGCAAAGGGGCTTTCGCGTCACCGACGACATTCGTGAGCGGTTCGACGCAGTGGTGGGCGCCATCGCGACGGGCGTGGCGCGGGGCGCTTTCCCCGCCGTGCCCAACTCGGACGGCGGCGACGTCTTTGAAAATTGCCGCACGTGCGAGTTCGACCGCATCTGTTCTCGCCGGCGGGACGACGAATTCGAGGACAAGAAGAACGACCCCGGGTTCCGTCCCTGGCTGGACGTGGGCGCGACGGCAAGGGGAGACCCGCTGTGAACGGCCTGGAGCGCATCGAGAACGAGGCGCGGCAGCGCATCCGCGAGCGGCTCGATGGGACGCTCTTTGTCGAAGCCGGCGCAGGCACCGGCAAAACGCGCGCGCTCGTCGAGCGTGTCGTGGCCCTCGTCTTGAACGGCACGCCCATCGACCGCATCGTCGCCATAACCTTCACCGAGAAGGCGGCAGCCGAACTGCGCGAACGCGTCCGCTCGGCGCTCGAACAATCGGCGCCGAACGATCCCACTCAGACGCAACGCGTTCGTGACGCGCTGGCGTCCCTAGATCGGGCCGAGCTCTCGACCATTCACGCGTTCTGCCTCGGCGTGCTTCGGACGTTCGCCGCTGAAGCGGGCGTCGATCCCGCATTCACCGTCGCTGACGAGATGACCGCCGAGCGCCGCTTTCAGGAGCGCTGGCGGCTGTACCTCGAGGTTCTAGCGGGAGAGCGGGAGGCTCAAGAGGCGATCGACCGCGTTCTCAGCCTAGGCATGACCACCAGCGAGATCGAGCAGCTCGTGCGAGCGGTGCGCGATCGAACGGAGCTGCTGCCCGTCCTCGAGAAGCTTCTTGCGGACGCGGGCGATCCTCCACGGCTGGACATCGCCGAGCTTCGCCAGCGGCTCGCCGCCGTGAACCGCGACGACGTACCTGCGGACGACCGTCTCCGATGCCACATCGAGGCGCTGCGCTTACTGCTCGACCGAATGTCGCGCAATACCCAAGCCAGCGAGGTCACCCTCGCGATGTCCTCCGCCATTCTCTTGGCCAAGCCGAGCAACTTGGGAAACCAGCGGAACTGGGGCGGCCGCGACGTGATTGCCGAGGCACGCCAGATCGCCGCGGGGGTGGCGGACACGCTGGCCGACGCGCTGACGGCTCACCGAAGGCAGGCGCTCGCCCGCCTTCTCCCGTTCATCTTCCGATTCGTCCGCGAGGACGCCAACGCGCGCGCTCCCGAGGGCGTCATGGACTTCGACGATCTCGTCCGTCGTGTGCGTGACCTCCTCGCATCGAGCCCGGAGGCGCGCCGTGCGCTGCGCCGCCGTTACAGCGTCATGCTCATTGACGAGTTCCAGGATACGGACCCACTCCAGGTCGATATCGCTCTCGCCTTCGCCACCGACCCCGATACGGGGGCGCTAGAACCGGGCCGCCTCTTCCTGGTGGGCGACCCCAAGCAGTCCATTTACCGCTTCCGCAGGGCCGACATGGCCGTGTACGCCCGGACCCGGAACACCATCGAGAACGCCGGCGGCGAGTTCCCCGAGCTCGTGGTCAACCGCCGCTGCCGCAAGCCGATCGTCGACTGGGTGAACGCCGTGTTCGCTTCGCTCATCGGTGACGGGGGAGCGCCGCATATCCAGCCGCCCTATCGTCCGATCGGTCACGTGCGTGAGCAGGACCTACGCGGTCCGGGCGTCGCATGGTTCGGGGAAGAGATCGACGAGAACGCGGCGGCGGTCCGTCGGCGAGAAGCGGAAGCGGTCGTCTCGTGGTGCCTGCAAGCGACGACGGAGCCGTGGGAGGTGTGCGGGCCGGCCGATGAGCCCCGGCCTGCGCGCCTTCGCGACATCGCGGTCCTCATCCCGACTCGGACGTGCCTCGGGGCGCTCGAGCGCGCCTTCCAGCGAGCAGGTGTTCCTTACCGCGTCGAGGGCGGTAGCCTCGTCTACCAAACCCAAGAGGTGCGGGACCTCATGAACTGTCTGACGGCGATCGACGACCCGGCCGACGAAGTGGCCATCGTCGGCGCGCTCAGGAGCCTCGCGTTCGCCTGCTCGGACGTCGATATCGCCCGGTTTCGCGCCGAGGGTGGGCGGTTCGATTACCTGCGCCCGGACCTCGATGGCCGGGACGGACCCGTCGCCGAAGCGCTTCGAACGTTGCGGGCGTACCACCAGACGCGGCACGATGGCTCGCTCGCCTCGCTGGTCGAGCGCTTCGTGCGCCAACGTGGCCTCGCGGACGTCGGGATCCTCGACCGTGGGGACAGGAACACGTTCCGACGGGCACGGTTCGTGGCCGAGCAGGCGCGCGCGTTCGAAGCCGACGGACCCCAGACCTTGCGAGGCTTCATCACCTGGCTCGAACGGCGGGCGACGCAGGTCGTCCTCGATCACGAGGGTGTGGGCATCGACGACGACGAGGACGCCGTACGCATCCTGACGATTCACGGTGCCAAAGGCCTCGAGTTTCCCATCGTCATCCTCGCTGGCCTGGACATCGGCTCGCCGCCCGACGCGTCCGTCTTGGTGGTCGACCGAGGCTCCGAGCGGGCCTCTTTCAGGGTCGGGCCGTCCAGCCGGCGGTTCGAACTCGGCGACCCCGAGGTGCACGAGGCCGAGCAGCAGCACGAACAGGCCGAGCGAGCCCGTCTGTTGTACGTCGCCGCGACACGCGCCCGCGATCACCTCCTCATATCGCTGTTCCACTCCGGCCGGAGGAGCAAGGATGCGACGCCGGCAAGGCGGCTCATCGAAGCGGGCGCGCGCGAACGCGCCCCGAAAGCGACGTCGTCTCCGCAACCCGCGGCCCGCCCAGTGCAGGCATTCGGGGAGACCCAGGTCGACCTTCCCTCGAGACTCGACCCCGAAGCATTCCGGCAGCAGCGCCGGGAGCTCGTCGCTTCGGCCGCGCGGCGCCGCTACACGAGCGCCACCGCGCTGGGGCGATGGCAGGCTGCCCGTGCGGAGACGCCCGACGAGGAGCCTCCCGCCGACGAGAGCGAGCCTTGGTCGCGCGGCAAGGGGAGCACGCATCTCGGGCGCGCCGTGCACGCAACCCTGCAAAGCGTCGGCCTCGATGCCGACGACGCCACCATCGAGGCGTTCGCCCGCGCCCAGGCCGTGGCCGAGGCGATCCCCGATCGCGCGGGCGAGGTCGCCGAACTCGTGCGACGCGCCCTGCGAACGGATGCGGCGCGACGCGCGCGCTCCGCCACACGGGCGCTCCGCGAGGTCCCGTTCGTCGTTCACGTGGACGGCGCCGTCCTCGAAGGGTTCGTCGACCTGGTCATCGAGACGCCCGAGGGCATCGAGATCATCGACTGGAAGACGGATAGCGTCGCGGAGGACCGTGTCGACGAGCGCCTGCGGTCGTATGCGCTCCAGGCCGGACTGTACGTGCTGGGCGTCGAGGCGGCGACACGGCGGCCGGTGCGCGCCGTGACGTACGTCTTCGTCCAACCCGGCATGGAACGAAGCCCCGGGGCGCCAGCGGACCTCGCGGCCATGGCGCGAAACGTCCTCACACAGGACGCGAGTGCTTCCTGACGGGCGACGCCTCTAGCTCACCCGTACCGCCCACACGATCTGCCGCTGATCGTACGATCTTGTCGCGGGGTCGAAGGTGCCGGTGCACGTGATCAGGGTCACCGACTCCTGTAGCGTCGCGCGTACGATTTCGGGCCAGTTCGCCGATGCCCCATCGGCCGTGCGGTTCCACTCGACGATGTAGCGCAGCACCGTGCCATCGTCGAGCACGATCTGGATCTCATCGCCCGGCTGCAACTGGCGCAGGTTCCAGAAGACTGCGGGGCCATAGTTCACGTAGTCCACGTGGCCCGAGATGATCGAGTTGCCGCCGACGCCCGGAATGCCGCCCCGGGCGTTCGAGTTCTGGGAGAAGTCGTACCAGGCCACGTCCGTCGGCCCCTTGGGATTCCCCATCACGCCATCCGGGCCCACGGTTCGTACGGTGAAGGGCGCATCGACGCCGATCTTGGGGATGATCAGCCGCGTGGCGCGGAATGTCCCGGACACCGTCGTGCCAGGACCCCGCATGCGGAGGTCCTCGTCCGTGAGGGTCGCCGCGGGCCCCGAGGCCGGCTCCGGGGTGAGGTGCCCGCCGGAGACGCCCTCCTGCGTAGGCGGAACGTTCGTCGCCGTCTTGGTCGGCGCCGCCGTTCCAGAAGGCGTCCCTCCGGCGACCTGCTCGTCGTCCGAACCCCCGGACGAGAACGCTCCCGCCGCGGCAGCGATCCCGAGCGCCACCGCCGCGATGAGCACGATTCCGCCCAACCCGGCCGCGACCCGCGTCCTGGGGTCGAGCCGGCGCACCCGTTCCAGCAACTCCTGCAATGTCACGAAGCCGCACCTCCCGTGGATTCTGGCTCAGCCACGCATTGTACGGTGCGACCCGGGGCGGAACCAGCACCTACCGAACGCTGTGGTCACACCGCGCCGGGTCGCAACCCACCGGGGATGTCGAGCGATAGCGGTGGTGCGGCGGCCGGCCGACGCGGGCGGGACAACGCACCGCCCCGCCCTCAACTGCTGATGAGCTGCCGGAGCACGTACGGCAAGATCCCGCCGTGACGGTAGTAGTCCACCTCGACCGGCGTATCCACGCGCGCCACGACCGTGAACCGCTTTTCGCTTCCGTCCGCGGAGCGCGCTCGAACGGTGAGGCGCGCCCCCGGCTCGAGTCCCTCAGCGATTCCCTGGATGTCGAAACGCTCGGTGCCGTCGAGTGCCAATGATTCCACGGACTGGCCGGGCTCGAACTGTAGCGGCAGCACGCCCATGCCGACGAGATTGCTCCGGTGAATGCGCTCGAAGCTCTCGGCGATGGCGGCACGCACCCCGAGAAGCGCCGGCCCCTTCGCTGCCCAATCACGTGACGAGCCAGAGCCGTATTCCTTGCCCGCGAGCACGAGCAGCGGCACGCCCTCCTCGCGGTATCGCATGGCCGCATCGTAGATGGTCATGTGCTCCCCGTCCGGCAGGTGTCGAGTCCACCCCCCTTCGGTCCCCGGGGCGAGCCGGTTGCGCAGCCGGACGTTGGCGAAGGTGCCGCGCATCATCACTTCGTGGTTCCCGCGCCGCGCGCCGTACGAGTTGAAGTCCTTGGGTTCCACACCGTGCTCGATGAGGTATCGGCCCGCCGGGCTGTCCGGAGCGATGGAGCCTGCCGGGGAGATGTGATCGGTCGTGACCGAGTCGCCCACCCAGACCAGCACGCGGGCGCCTTCGATATCACGCAGCGGCTCGGGAGCCGGCGGCATGGCTTCGAAGAACGGCGGCTTGCGCACGTACGTCGACGCAGGATCCCAGGCGAAGTGATCACCGGATGGAACGGGCAGCGCGCGCCACTCCTCGGTTCCCTCGAACGCGGACCCGTACTCCCGCCGGAACATCTCCGAACGGATGACCTGCATCGCTTCCTGAATCTCGCGCTGGTCCGGCCAGATGTCGCGCAGATACACGGGCCTGCCGTTCTGGTCGGTCCCGAGCGGCTCGCTGAGTGGGTCGAAGTCCATGCGCCCCGCCAGCGCGTACGCGACCACGAGAGGCGGTGAAGCCAAGTAGTTCGCCCGCACCAGCGGATTGATGCGCCCCTCGAAGTTCCGATTCCCGGAAAGCAGGGCGACGGCGACCAGGCGGCCTTCTTCGACCGCCTTGGCGATCTCCGGCGGTAGCGGGCCGGAGTTGCCGATGCACGTGGTGCAGCCGTACCCGACGAGGTAGAAGCCGAGCCGCTCCAGATACGGCAAGAGCCCGGCCTCTCGGAGGTAGTCCGTGACCACCTTGGAACCCGGCGCAAGGCTCGTCTTGACCCAGGGCTTTCGCGTGAGCCCCCGCTCCACGGCCTTCTTGGCCAAGAGCCCCGCACCGATCATGACCTCCGGATTCGACGTGTTGGTACAGCTCGTGATGGCGGCGATGACGACCGAGCCGTGCTCCAGCTCGAAGGTCTCGCGTTCGGCCTGCACGGTGACCCGTTTGCTGACGGCTGCGGCTTCAGGTGACGGCGCTGACGTCTCGGGAGCGCCTCCCTCCTCGAGCCACTTGAGCAGTCGCTCGCCGTTGAGCGAGGGGTCTTGCTCGCGGAGCGCGGCGACGAGCGCCTCGCGGAACGCTCGCTTGGCCCGGGAGAGGGGTACGCGGTCCTGTGGCCGCTTCGGGCCCGCGAGGCTCGGCTCGACGGTGCGTAGATCGAGCTCGATGGTGTCCGAGAAAAGGGGCTCGGGCGTGTCGTCGGTGCGGAACAGGCCCTGCTCCTTACAGTACGCCTCGACGAGCCGGATGAGGTTCTCATCACGCCCCGTAAGGCGAAGGTACTCGAGGGTCGCGTCGTCGACAGGGAAGAAGCCGCAGGTGGCGCCGTATTCTGGCGCCATGTTGGCGATGGTAGCTCGGGTGGCGACGGGCAGGCTGCTCAAGCCGGGGCCATAGAACTCGACGAACTTGCCCACCACTCCCTTGGCACGCAGCATTTGCGTGACCGTCAGGACGAGGTCGGTGGCCGTGGCGCCTTCGGGCAGGTGGCCGGTGAGTTTGAACCCGACCACCTCCGGGATCAGCATCGACAGCGGCTGACCGAGCATCGCGGCCTCAGCTTCGATGCCACCGACGCCCCATCCCAGCACGCCCAGGCCGTTCACCATCGTGGTGTGCGAGTCGGTGCCCACGAGGGTGTCGGGGTACGCTTCGACCGTGCCACCGTTGCGGCGGACGAACACCACGCTGGCCAAGAACTCGATGTTGACCTGATGCACGATGCCCATGTCGGGTGGCATCACCCGCAGGCCGGAGAACGCCCCCTGCGCCCACCGCAGGAGGGCGTACCGCTCGCGGTTGCGCTCCATCTCCAGCCTGGCGTTCTCGCGGAACGCCTCCGGACTGCCGAACACGTCGACCTGAACGGAGTGGTCGATGACCAAATCGACAGGCTGGAGCGGGTTGATGCGCCGGGGATCACCGCCGAGATCGCGCATCGCATCGCGCATCGCAGCCAGGTCGACGATCGCAGGCACGCCCGTAAAGTCCTGAAGGAGCACGCGCGCTGGCATGAAGGCGATTTCGCGTTCGGCCGACTCCCCGGGTGTCCACGAGGCGAGGGCACGGATGTCATCCTCCGTCACGGTACGGCCATCTTCGCGCCGGAGCAGGTTCTCGAGGAGCACCTTGAGCGAATAGGGAAGCCGGTCAACGCGGCCGACACCGGTCTTCTCGAGAGCATCCAGACGATAGATGTGATAGGGTACGTCTGCGACAGTGAGTGTCGCGCGACTCCCGAAGCGGTCACGTGGGCCGAAGGCCATCGTCGACTCCTTCCGCTCGACTGCACGCCGCGCTTCCCAGCGTCGCGGCGTCGGGATGCAGTTCCATCCTATCCCGAACCGCTGCCTGGCGGCAGTGCCGCCGGCGAAAGAGAACAATGCGGGACCAACGAAACATAACAGTGTGTAAAGAACGTGACGGCGAAGACGATGCGCGGTTCCCTGAGTCGCTACCTTGTGGTAACTTCATTAATCGCAGTCACTAGAGGAGGTTCAGATGCTTTCGTCAGAGCTGTACCCCGCCGCCCCCGTATGGACTCTGATCAACGAACTCTACTGGATGGCGAACAAGTTGCTGGAGCGCCGGTTGTACGCCCTCGAGATCTCGGTGTCACAGGCGCGCGTGCTGGTCATCGTCAAAGAGCGTCAGCCGGTCAAGCCGAGCCTCATCGCTCTGCTTCTGTTCCAGGAGACGCAGTCCATTACCGGCATCCTGCACCGTATCGAGTCGAAGGGCTGGATCGAGCGCGTGCCAGACCCTAAGGACAAGCGCGCCATCGGACTCCAGTTGACCAAGGCGGGCACAGAGATCGTCGACAAGGTCTTGGCCCAGGCGAAGGACCTCAACAACGTGCTGTTCAACGTGCTCACCAAGGCCGAGCAACAGTCGGCGCTGAAGGCGCTGAAGAAGATCCGATCTCGCGGCTTCGAGATGCCGGAGACCGACTTCAAACTACGGCGCGCATCCCTGCACGAAGTCTGGTCGACCTAGCTCGCGCGTCGCTGGCGAGAGGGCTACCGCGTGCACGGCCCGGGGTGACGTCCCGGGCCGTTGCCCCCTTTCCCCGGCCAGCCGCACACTGTGGGTGTGACACGATCTGACGCTCTGGACGTCGCCGTTGTCGGCGCCGGCGCGGTCGGGCTCGCGATCGCCGCGGAGCTCGCGCTCGACCGCACCGTCGCTGTTCTCGAACGCCACGATGTTGCCGGCCTCGAGAACAGCTCTCACAACAGCGGCGTCATCCATGCCGGTCTGTACTATCCGCCCGGTTGGCTCAAGACCACGCTGTGCGTCGAGGGGAATCGCTTGCTCTACCAGTGGGCCGAGGGGCACGGCGTACGCGCACGACGCATCGGCAAGTTGGTAGTCGCCCTCACGCAGGCCGAGCTACCGGCGCTCGTCGAGCTCGAACGCGCCGCGCGAGCCAATGGTGTCGCCGACATCCACCGTCTCAGCGCCTCGGAGGCCCGAGACATCGAGCCCCACGTCCGCTGCGCGGGGGCGCTGCTCTCAGGGTCGTCAGGCGTCATCGATCAAATGGAGCTCATTGCGTCGTACCAGCGGGTCGCGACGAGCCGAGGAGCCTTTCTCGCCTTTCGACACACGGTCGTGCGCATCGAGCGCCGTGCGACGGTGGGGTTCCTGGTCAGCGGGAGAGGTCCGGACGGCGCGCCCTTTGCTATCGAAGCAGGGACCGTGATCAACTCCGCCGGTATGGCCGCGGATCGGCTTGCGGCGACCCTCGGATACGACATCGACGGCGACGCGCACACGCCGCGGATGCGCCATTTCTTGAACAAAGGACGCTACTACGACATCGTCACTCCATCGAAGACGCGCCTCGTGTCGCGACTGGTGTATCCGTTGCCCCACGATGACCGCGCGGGGCTCGGCGTCCACCTCACCCTGGACGTTGACGGCAACGCGCACCTCGGGCCCGACACGGAGTGGATGCCGCCCGAGGCCGAGCCCGACTTCCGCTCCGCGGACGATCGTCGGGACGAGTTCCTCGCTGCCGCCCGCCGGTACCTGCCCTGGCTCGAGCGAGAGGATCTCGCGCCGGGCCAGGTCGGCTACCGACCGAAGCGCTCTGGTCCGGGCGAGCCCCCGCAAGACTTTCTCGTGTGGTACGACCGTGGGTACCTCCATCTGGGCGGCATCGAGTCACCAGGGTTGACGGCCTCTCTCGCCATCGCGGCCCTTGTCCGAGAGCAACTGGACAGTGTGGGACGGCCTTGACACGCATGCGCAGCCGCGATAGCTACAAAGTGGTCCACGCATGCCGGAGGTTGTCCACATGAGCACCGAGATCACACCGCTCGACAACGGCCCATACCTCGTCAATTGCGACTTCACGCTGCGCGATCCCGAGGGGAACGTCGTCCCGAAGAAGGATTCCGTCGCTCTGTGCCGATGCGGTCAGTCGGCCAACAAGCCATTCTGCGACGGGTCGCACAACCGCGTCGGTTTCCAGAGCGCGGTCCAGGCCAGTTAGACCACCGGCGTACGACTCACCAGTGCCCGAAGCCGGCGCGCGTCGTCCAGCATCGACGCGTTGTTGAACATGACGTACACGGGACGGCGCCCGGCGTCCAGTTCTGCCTGGCATCGAGCGAACAGCGCCTCGAGATCTCTGTCGTTGTAGCGATAGCGGTATCCGCCGCGGCCATGGAGGCGGAAATAGGCGACCGCGCCGCCCAGGGTCGGGCCCGTGAAGGGGTCGACGCCGTGAGCCAGACCGAGCTCGGCGCACAGTTCGCGCACCAGTGCGGCGGGCCAGTCGCCGCGCGGCTCCCAGACGAACGTCCGGCCCTCACGCTCGGCGGCCCTGAAGAAGGCGCGCAGGTGCTCCACGGAGTCCGCCACCGGTCGGAAGCTCGCGGGGCACTGGAAGACGAGCAGCGGGCATTCGAGCGCCCGCGCGACGGCGAGTGTGCGGCGCCAGGCCTCGCGCACCTCGTCGGTCGGGCGGAACCAGCCGTACGCGTCGGGCGGCCCTGTCAACGGCTCACGCAGACGGCGGTACGTGGGGCTCGAGGGGGCATGGGTGATGAGCTGCCACGCCTTCATGGCGAACGTGAAGCCCGGCGGCGCTTCCGCGCGCCACTTCGTCGCCGTCTCCACACGGGGTAGCTGGTAGAACGTCTGTTGCACCTCGACGATGGGAAACTCCGCGTAATACTGCCGCTTGGCGAGCGGAAATCCGCAGCAGCCGACGACGATGGCAGGGGCGGCCGCCGTGCCTTCGCGCGGACTGGATGGCGTCTTCACTGCAAGCCCCCGCACCAGTAGACTGAACGCCGCATTCTCTCTCGCGATTCGCCGTTCTTCCAAGGAGCGCTGCCATGTCGTTCGCCCTCACCCCTGAGATTCGAGAGCTTCGCGCGAAGGTCAAGGCCTTCATGGACGAGTACATCTACCCCAATGAGCCGGTCTTCCAGAAGGGCGGACCGGAGGCCGAGGCGCTGATGAAAGACCTCCAGGCGCGTGTGAAGGCAATGGGTATGTGGGCGCCGCATCTCCCCAAGGAGGCCGGCGGGATGGGCATTGGGTTCTTGCCCTATGTGTACATGAACGAAATCTTGGGCCGCAGTCCCTACGCGCCTCGTGCGTTCGGCTCCCAGGCTCCCGACTCGGGTAACGCCGAGATTCTCTGGCAATTCGGGACCCCCGAGCAGAAGGAGCGGTGGCTCAAGCCCCTCGTCGCGGGCGAAATCCGTTCGTGCTTCTCGATGACCGAGCCCGAGGTCTCGGGCGCTGACCCCACCGGCCTGCAGACCACCGCCGTCCGCGACGGCGATGAATGGGTCATCAACGGACACAAGTGGTTCACGTCGGGGGCGATCGGCGCGGCATTCGCCATCGTCATGTGCGTGACCGAGCCGGACGCGCCGCCCCATCGGCGCATGAGCCAGATCATCGTGCCCACGGACACCCCCGGATTCGAGATCGTCCGGGCTGTTCCCGTGATGGGGGAAACCGAGGGCAATCACTGCGAGATTCGGTACAACAACGTCCGCGTCCCCATCACCAACACCCTGGGCGAGCCGGGCGACGGCTTCCGCATCGCTCAGAAGCGCCTCGGCCCCGGCCGCATCCACCACTGCATGCGCTGGCTGGGGCAGGCCCAGCGCGCCTTCGAGATGATGTGTCGGTACGCGCTCCAGCGCCACGCCTTCGGCGGCCCTCTGGCCGACAAGCAAACCGTCCAGAACTGGATCGCCGACTCCGCCGCCGAAATCCAGGCAGCCCGCCTTCTGACAATGCACGCGGCCTACAAGATCGACCAGGGCGATGAGGCGCGCGTCGAGATCTCGCTCATCAAGTTCTGGGGCGCGAAGGTGCTGCACGACGTCATCGATCGCGCCATTCAGGTGCACGGAGCGCTCGGCGTGTCAGGAGATACGCCGCTCGAGTCCATGTACCGCCAGGCGCGCCCCGCGCGCATCTACGATGGGCCCGATGAAGTGCACCGGATGGTGGTCGCCAGGCGCATTCTGCGGACGTTCCGTGAGGGCGGCGTGTGGGAGTTCGAATAGAGGCCCTCACCGGATAACCATCGTGAGCGCATCCGTGGCGGCGAGTTCGGCGATGGTCCGGACGCCGATGCCGAACATCGCGACCCGCAACTCGAACACGACTGATTCGATATAGCGAACGACGTCGTGCTCGCCCGTCGCGGCCGCGGAGAGCGCTCCCGCGCCCACGCCCGCGGCGGTAGCGCCGAGCGCGATGGCCTTCGCGACCTCGATCCCGTCGCGGATGCCGCCGCTGGCGAGTATGGGGACGCCCGGGGGCTCGTCGCGCAACGCTCGCAAGCAGTCCGCAACGGGGATGCCCCACGCTCCGAAGGTCTGGCCGGCGCGCTGACGGACGGGGTCGCGCGCTCGCAGGCCCTCGATCTTGCTCCAGGGCGTGCCGCCCGCACCGGCGACATCGACGGCGCTGACGCCGGCGTCGACCAGACGTCTTACGACACCCGGCGAAAGCCCGAACCCCACCTCCTTCACGATGACCGGCACATCGAGGGCGCAGCAGACCCGCTCGATGGCCGCCAGCACGCCACGAAAGGTGGTATCGCCTCCCTCCTGGATCGCCTCTTGGACCGGGTTGAGATGGAGCGCGAGCGCGTCGGCCTCGATCATCTCGACCGCGCGCCTGCAATCGTCCACTCCCACGCCGCGCACCAGTTGCACGGCGCCCAGGTTCGCGAACAGCAGGATATCTGGAGCCACGTCCCGCACGCGGTAGCTTGCAGCGAGCGAGGGGTCCACGAGAGCGGCCCGTTGCGAGCCGACACCCATCGCAATACCGAAGCGCTGCGCCGCCGCGGCGAGCCGTCGGTTGATCTCGCCGGTGCCAGGCGCGCCTCCCGTCATCGCGGTGATATACAGCGGAGCGCCCAGTCGCTTCCCCAGAAGCTCCGTCGACGTGTCAATGTCGTCGAAGTCGAGTTCCGGAAGGGCGTTATGAACGAAGCGGTAGCGCTCGAACCCGGACGTCAGGTCGGGTCGCAGGTCGTCCGGCCGCTCGAGCACCAGGTCGAGATGCTCGCGCTTACGCCGTTCGATGGACCGGTCGCCCTCGGTCATGCCTGTCCACTGTACGTTCCGACGGCGTCGAGGGCTACTGCAAGTGTGTGCGGAGGAACGCGACCGTCCGTTCCCATGAAAGCTTCGCCGCCTCGGGGTGATAGGTCTCGGGGCGGGTGTCGTCGAAGAACGCATGTTGCGTCCCAGGGTACACGTGGAACTCCACCTGCACGCCCGCCTGGCGAATGCGCTCCTCCAGCTCCCGAGCGACCTGCGGGCTAGCCCAGGCGTCGTTCTCAGCGTAGTGGCCGAGCACGGGACCGGCGAGCTTCGAAAGGTCCGGCTGGACGTTCCCGGGCAGGACTCCGTAGTAGATGACGCACGCGTCGATAGGCCGGAGCGTGGCGATGTACAGCGAAAGCCCGCCGCCCATGCAGTACCCGACGCTGCCAATCTTGCCGGTACAGGCCGGATGGCCTTTCAGATAATCGTACGCGCCCGCCATGTCCTTGGCAGCCTGGTCCATCCTCATCGCCATCATGAGCTTCCCCGCCTCGTCGGGCTCCGTCGTGGTCTTGCCGTGATACAGGTCCGGCGCGAGCGCCACGAAGCCTTCCGCCGCGAAGCGGTCCGCCACATCCTTGATATGCGGCACCAGCCCCCACCACTCTTGGATGACGATGATGCCCGGTCCACGGCCCGCTGGGGGCAGCGAGAGGTAGCCCTCGGTCGTCTGGCCGTTGCTGGGAAACGACACCATCTGCCCTGGCATGTGACGGCTCCTTTCAGCGAGAGAGGTCAGCGCCGAGTATACGCCGGCAGCGGCACACGAGGAATCTCGACGGGTTAGCGGGCTTCGGCCTCGGGTCGCACGAGGACGACGGGCACAGGGGAGTGCGCGACGACATCGAGCGCCACGCTGCCCATCACGAGATGCCGGATCGCGCTCTCGCCACGGGTGGACATGACGATGTACTCCGCCCCGTGCTCCTTCGCGGCCTGCACGATGGCGTCGGCGAGGTAGAACAGGTCACCCAGGGGCCGCACGTCGATGGTCACGTGCACGCCAATGATGCCGGCGGCCTCACGCTTCAGCTCTTCCCGCCAGCGCTCCAGTTCCGCGGCGATCGCCCGCTCGCGCTCGCGGTCATCGAAGATGTTCGCAACGCGCGCTGATGGGCGGTGAATGTGCAGCAGCACCAGGCCGGTTCCCAAACGGCGTGCCAGGTCCGCGGCCGGTTTCAGGGCAGCGCGCGCACCCCGAGAGCCATCGAGGGTTACAATGACGCTCACCCGCCGTCCTTCCCTGCCGCGGCGCGGCGCTCGAGCTCCATGCGGACGTACGGGTTCCGCTGTCGCTCCTGCCCGATGGTGGTCTGCGCCATGTGGCCGGGCAGGACGATCGTCTCGTCGGGCAGCGTCAGCAGCCGGTCGATGATGCTGGCCATCTCCACGTCGTAGTCTCCACCCGGAAGATCGGTCCGACCGATGGAGCCCTGGAACAAGGTGTCGCCGCTGAACAGCAGTCCGTTCACGTAGAACGACACGCTACCCGGCGTGTGCCCGGGCGTGTGGATCACCTTCAGCTTGACCCCGTCGACGTCGATCTCGTCGCCGTCGGCGAGCAGGCCGTCGGGGTCCGGCGGAGGCTCCACCCGCTCGCCGAGCCAACGCGCCGCCATCGCCGCAGAGCCACGGACGATGTCGAGGTCGGCGGGATGAATCAAGAAGGGAGCGCCCGTCGCCTCCTTGACGCCGCGCACACCCATCACGTGGTCGAGGTGCCCGTGGGAGTTAGCGATGGCCTTGATCCGCACGCCCATGTCGCGCGCCATGGCGAGAATCTCGTCCGGGTTGTCTCCCGGATCGATGCAGATGGCCTCGCCGGTCCGCCGGTTGCCGATGACCCAGCAGTTCTCCGCGAAGACTCCGACGACGATGCCGTGAACGATGAGTTCGTTGACGGGCGGTTCGCTCATGCTCGCCTCATGGTACCAGGCAGGATAGGTGCCCGCGCTAGCGGAACGCCTCGAAGAGCTCTTCGAACGCCTTCATCTGCCCACCTCGCGTCGACGACGGCACGAGAATAGGCGTGTTCACCCCTGCCGCACGCCACGCCTCGACTCCCTCACGCACGTCCTTGGCCGGCCCGAACAGCGTCACGTCCGACAGCCAGCGGTCGCTCATGAGCGAAGGAATACGATCCTGCTCTCCTCTGGCGAGCGCGTCCTCAATGGCACGCATCTCCTCCTCGTAACCGGCCTCGATCCAATAGTTACGGTAGTTGGGTAGCGCCACGTAGCCCGTCAATACCCGGCGCATGACGGCCGCAGCGGCCTGCCGGTCATCATCGATGCAGGTGGGGATCATGTCACCGATGAAGAATTCGTCGTTCCGCTTTTCGGGCGGCAGGGCTGCCAGCGACTCCGCCATGTGGGAACGCGCGCCATTGGCCCAGATGCAGCCGTCGGCGATCTCGCCGGCCAACGCCACCATCCGCTTTCGGAGCGTGGCGAGCACCACAGGAGGAAGCTCCCCCGCTCCTTGGCTTGCCGCGTCCCGAAGTCGCCCGACGAACCGTCGGACGTCGGACAGAGGCTTCCCGACCTGCAATCCGAGGCGCTGGTGGGCCGGGCCATGGCTGACGCCGACCCCGAACACGAAGCGGCCCCCGCTGAGCTCGTGGACCAGCGAGGCGGTCTGCGCATAGTCGAAGGGGTGACGGACGTAGATGTTGGCGATCGCGGTGCCGAACCGGATCTCCTTCGTCACGAGTGCCAGTGCCTCGCAAAGGCCGAGGCCATCACCGAAGCTGGGACAGTAGATGCCCGAGAATCCCTCGGCTTCGATTCGCTGGGCGAGCTCGAGCGTCGCCTTGCGGCGGCCCGGAACGGCAGCGAGGCTCACGGCAGGCTTCTGGGTCATCGTTCACTCCTGTCAGACAAGCGTCACGCCGGAGCGTACACGAGGCCAGTACAAGAGGGAACACCCGCCCTTGTGCAGCCGACGTGACGACCCTAGGCTATACAGCCACGAAGCGAGAGGAGCGCGGACCGTGTTCGTTATCGTGACTGGCGCTGGCCGTTCAGGGACGAGCGCCGTTGCTCGCGTGCTGCACGAATCGGGCGTCTTCATGGGCAGGCACCTGCGCCCGCCTGCGGATGCCAATCCTGTGGGGTACTACGAGGAGATGCCCGTCTGCGACCTCAATGAACAGATCCTGTTCGCCGTGGGTATGGGCGAGTGGCACCGATGGGCATCCCGAGCGGACATCCTCGCGGCGGCGGTACCCTTCGCTTCCCAGATGCGCGACCTCATCGCAGAAGCCTACAGCAGTGGGGATGGGCCACGCGGCTGGAAGGACCCGCGCTTCTCGTGGACCATCGAGGCGTGGCTTCCCTACTTCCCTGAGAAGCCGCGGCTGGTGGTGTGCGTGCGCAGTCCCGGCGAGGTCGTCGACTCCACATTGCGGGTGTACGGGCTCGCGACGCGCGAAGCTCGCGACGCCGCCGACGAGATCTGGCCGAACTACTACAGCAGGCTGCTCGAGCTCATCGAAGACCTCCGACTCGAGGCCCTCTGCATCGAGTACGACCGCCTCCTGACAGATCCCCAGGCGACCGTCGCCCGCCTCGCGTCCTTCGTGGACCACCCGCTGGACCACCGATGGGTCGAACCCGACTTGCGGCGATTCATCGCTCCGGTGCCGGAGCGGTATCGGGACCTGTACGAGCGCGTGCGAAACCTAAAGGGCGATTAGCGGCGCCGCCACACGGTCTCGGCGGCCGCGTCCTCGAGGGCCACGCCGAGCACCGCCAGCCCATCGCGGATGACGTCGGCGAGGTCGTAGATCCCCCGTTCCCGAAGACGGGCTCGCACGTCCACCAGGAGGTCAACGTACGGCCGCACATCGGACGTGCCTGAGGCATCGATCGTCTCGAGCCACCGGCGCAGCACATCGCGAAGCGCGGCGTCGGCCTCAGCGGCCTCGACGTGAACGGCGCGAGCATCGGCTAGCGCCGCGGCGAGCTCGCCCACCACCTCCGCGGCATCCAGCGGGTCGACCGGTCTCGCGCCGGCCGCCAGGTCCCGGGCGCGGTCGACAGCCGAGCGCACGGCGCGCTCCACGGCGACGTGCCGAGGCTGTTCCGCTTCCCGCGCTCTTGCGCGCCGGCGCAATGGCGCGCTTCGGAGGAGATCGAGGGCGAACGTCTCTCCGGCAGCGAACGACGATTCGCCTGATCCGCTCGATACCGTCACCGCGCCCGCGCCGAGCACGGCGCACTCTCCCCGAGCGAGGTCGATCGTACAGGCTGTGTACTCGTCGATACCGAGCACGGTGACATCGGGGGCGAGGGCTTCCCGTAGCGCTCGAAAGCGCTCCTGGCCCATGAAGCAATAGCGCGTGTCGTACCCCGCGCCCTCGGCGTTGTTCCAATGGGGAACGACAGCGAGGCGAAGTCCGAACGCGCCGAGCAGGTCCAACCCTTCGACCCAGTGGGGATCGGCCCCCGCCTTGTAGATCTCGTACACGGGCAACGCGAACGCGCCCACCGCGATGGCCGCGGCGCTGGCGAACACCAGGCTCGCGCCCTCGGCCAGACGGCGGGCCATGACGTCGAAGACCGGCGAATCTCGCCACAGACGCACGCCATAGGTTGGACTTCCCGGCCCCGCGAAGATGTAGTTCGCCCGTGCGAGCTGGCGGAGCCCGTGACGCAACGTCGCTCGCGTGGAATCGCTCGGACGGCGGTACGAACACACGGAGCAGCTAATGCCGACCCGCTCGCGCAGGTAGGCCACCGCCTTCCGACCGATATCCTCGACGTTGGGTTCGAATCCGGCGGGCGTATCGACGAAAACGGCCCGCACAGGTGGAGCGACGCGTCCGAGCACCGCCCGGTGCACGCGGCTCATCGAAGGCGCGAGCTCCCCCGAGCCGATGAACGTTACGACACCTGGGCGCGAAGACGCCGGGCTCACCCCGCCTCCCCGAACGGACGCACGGCCCGCTCACATGATGAATCAGCCGTGGTCGCCCTTCCAGCCGACCTCCACACGGTCCGGCCACACGATGACCGGAACCGACACCGCGAGCTCCGTGGCCTCTTCGTACCAGCGTGGATTGAAATTCACGTCGCGCTCTTCGAACTCGACGCCCTCGGCCGCGAGATCTGCCTTTGCGCGCGCACACGTCGGACACGAGGCCAGCGTGTAGATGACGACCCGACCTGCCATTGGCGCACCTCGTTGTTCGCCGATCGTACCACGTCCGCGCACGGCGCATCGTGGCGGTCATCACGCTTTTCTCTCGCCGGGGCTTCCTGCACAATACGTCCATATCCGAAACGAGGCGGGGTGACCCGCCAGACCCTCTAGGAGAAGCGCTATGCCAGAATTCGCCATCCGCACCCGGACCATCTACGGAGCCGGATGCATCAAGGAGCTCGGGAAGCACGCCAAGGAGCAAGGCGCCAGGCACGTCCTCATCGTGACCGACCCGGGTGTCCGAAAGGCCGGCATCGTCGACCAGGTGGAGGCGTCGTTACGGGAGTTCGCCGTTCCTTTCACCGTGTTCGAGGATGTGACCCCGAATCCGACGGACGGCCAGGTCGATCGAGGCGTCCAGGTCGCGCGGGAAGTCGGCGCCGATCTGTTGTGCGCCGTCGGCGGAGGCAGCGCGATCGACGCCGCCAAGGGGATCGCCGTCGTTCTCGCGAATGGCGGCGAAGCCAGACAGTGGCTGTTCAAGCCGGGCCAGGGCGGTCTGCCGCCGAAGCCCATCGGTCCGTTCTTCGCCGTGCCGACCACCACCGGCACGGGGTCGGAAATCTCCGGCGCCGCCGTCATCACCGAAGAGGCGACGCACCACAAGCTGCTCGTGCTGAACTGCACACCGCACATGGCGTTTCTGGACCCTGAGCTGGTCGCGGGGATGCCGCCAGCCATCACCGCCGCCACGGGCATGGACGCGCTCACGCACGCCATCGAGGCCTACGTGAATCCCGGGCGAACTCCCTTCACGAAGATGTTCGCGACCGACGCTATCCGTTCCATCGCCCGTAGCCTCCCCGAGGCGGTGAACGGCCCCGACCGTCGGCGCGCCATCGAAGAGATGCAGTTCGCGTCGAACATCGCCGGCCACTCAATGGCCGTCGGGCTGGGCAAAGTACACGGGATGTCGCATTGCGTGAGCGGACGCCGCGACGTACCCCACGGCGTCGCCAACGCCATCCTATTGACCGCGGTGCTGGGCTACCATCGAGAGGAGATCGCCGACAAGCTCCGCGAGATCGGCCACCTCATGGAGCTGAACACCTTCGGCATGTCCGTGGAGGACGCCGCTGACCACACCGTCAAGGCCATCGCACAGCTACGGGAGACCGTCGGCATCCCGGCGAAACTCAGCGACGTCGGCGTGCAGCCGGACGACATCCCAACGCTGGTGCAGGACGCGCTGACGTCCCAGCTCGTGTTCATCCATCACCCGGTGCCGTCCACTCCGGAACTGCTGACCGCGATCTACCAGAGCGCGCTGTAGCCTCCGCTGATCGAGGCAGCGAGAGGGCGCCTCCGGTGGCTCTGGAGGCGCCCTCGTTCATGATGCAGACGTGCTCGACGCGTTCGACATCTACAGACGATCGACGATCTGCCTCGCAGCGGCGAGCGAGAGGACGTCGTTCGACCCGTCTTCGATGAGCGCCGCCCGCGCATCCCGGAACAGCTTCTCGACCAGGAACTCCTTCGCGAGCCCGTAGCCGCCGTGAATCTGGATGGCATCGCTGGCGACCTCGAACGCCACCTGCGTGCAGTAGACCTTCGAGGCGATCGACAGGTAGGTCGCCGGCGGGAAGGTGCCGCTGTTGTACTTTATGGCCGCACGCGAGAGCTGGCGGGCCGATTCCACCTTGACATACATGTCGAACAGCTTCTTCTGAACGAGCTGGTGCTCGGCGATCGGCTTACCGCCCTGGATCCGGTTTCGCGCATAGTTCAGCGCTTCCTCGAACGCTGCGCGGGCCACACCCGTGAAGGTGGCGCCCATGAACGCGTTCGCGCCGGCCAGCACGCTATCGATCACCATGGGGTAGGCGTCCGGCCCGACGAGCATGTAGTCCTTTGGGATGCGGACGTCGTCGAAGAAGATCTCGCCCTGATTCAAGGCGCGCTGTCCGAGCTTGTTCAGAGGCTTCCCCTTGGAGACGCCGGGCAGGTTCAGCGGGATGAGCGCAACGCCTCCCCCACCCATGCCGCGTTCGCGGTCGATTCCCAGGAATGTCAGCGCGTGGGTCGCGATCGTGCCGTTCGACACCCACGCTGACTTCTGGCCGTTGATGACCCACTCGTCGCCGTCCTGCCGCGCCGTCACACCCCACCAGACCTTGGGATCGCGATAGAACTCGGTCCCGACCACGAGGGTGTCCGAACCGTGGCCCGGCTCCGTGATCGCCCAGCAGCCGATGTACTTTGCCTCGCGATCCTCGATGAACGGCTTCACCACCTCCTCCATCAGCCGTGGGCTGTTCGCCGCCTGACCCGCTGCGAACGAAAACGGGAACGACGTGACGCCGAGCGCGATGGCGAAATCGGCGCTGCCCCATCCCATCTCTTCGGCGACGATGTGATTGCCCAGCGGGCCGAGCCCGATGCCGCCGAGGCTGGGCGGCAGCGCCCTGGTGTGATACCCCTGCTCGTACGCCTGCCGGAACACGTCCCAGAGGATCGAGTCCCGGGCGATGACGGCCTCGGGGTCGAGCTTGTCCAGCTCGATGCTCGCCGGGCGGAGGACCTCGGCGGAGAAGCGGTGCACCTGCTCCTTGAGCTGCTGGAGCTCAGGGCTCAAGTCTTTGTCGAGTTCTACGTACAGCGCCATACGGCCCCATGTTCCTTCCTAGCCGGTCGCGTTCTCCGTACCGGTCGTCACAGATCGTGAGAAGAACAGCGGTTCAAGAATAGGGCCGAATGCACCATTGCGCAGGCGCTCGAGGGCCACACGGCGGGGTCGTCGTGTCAGTACAGACTCTCGCGATGCACGCCCTCGCACGTGACGTAGAAGGACGCCAGGGGAATGCCGAACAACGTGTGAACCGCGACCTTCGCCATGAGCGGTCGGTCCGGGTCGATGTTCGCCTGCAAGCACGACGTGCGGCACGCGGCCGTGGTACACGCGAAATCGTAGTTCACCCAAGCGACCCGGGCCTTCGTGGAGAGAATCTTCTCCAGGCGATTCTGGGAGGCCTCGGCCCGGGAAAGGGCGAACTGACCGAAGTTGAGGTTCTGGCCTTCCAGCGCGTCGAGTCCGTCGTCCATACGTTGTTGGGGAATGACCCGCCCAAGATAGACCGCCGCCGCGACGCCGCCGACGAACGTGACGAGCATGAGGAACCGGACCAGCATGACTCCACCTCGAACCGCCGTGACGAATTTGGATTCCGCATTCAACGTCGGCACGAGTGCCCGACCTCCGTACCCTGTATCGATCGCTATACGGCACGTGACTCTCGGCTCTGCCGACTCACGGAGTCCCTCGGTACCCTTCATTCGCGATCTGCCGTAGACTGTAAGCGAGGCGGCAACGGCCGGGTGGCCGAGTCGCCGGGGAGGGGCGATGCCCACCAGCCAGACACTCCGCGAACACACGATCGCCGCGCTCGGACTAACGAGGCCCCTCTGTGTGAGCCCTGACACCAGCCTGCGCGAGACGCTCGAGCTCGTGCGTAAGGCGGGTGTCGGCGCGCTCGTCGTGGTCGAGCATGATCGTGTGGTGGGCATTCTTACCGAGCGGGACGTGCTCATGAAGGTCGTGGCGCGCGACGTGTCGTACGACCGGCCGGTCAAGGACTTCATGACGCCGAACCCGCGTACCCTCACGCCAGATCGTCCCGTGACCGAGGCGGTCGCCATCCTGAACCGTGAGCCGTACCGACATCTGCCGATCGTGGATGCGCAAGGCCGCCCGGTTGGGCTGGTCCGGATGCGGGACATCATCCAGTACTTCGCTGAAGCCTTTCCGGACGAGGTGCTGAACTTGCCGCCACGGCCGCACCAGACCATGGAGACGCCGGAGGGAGCATAAACGCTATGGGATCCGCAACACCGGCCAGGAAGGAAGTCAAGGAGCTCGAACAGGTAACCATTCGATTCGCAGGCGACTCAGGTGACGGGATGCAACTGGCCGGGAGCCAGTTCACCAACACCTCCGCCATCGTAGGCAACGACGTCGCCACCCTTCCCGACTTTCCAGCAGAGATTCGTGCTCCAGCGGGTTCCCTACCTGGCGTAAGCGGTTTCCAGATTCACTTCGCAGGCCACGATATCTATACGCCCGGCGACCAGCCTGATGTCCTGGTGGCCATGAACCCCGCCGCGCTCAAGACGAATCTCCGCGACCTGGCGCCTGGCGGGCTGATCATCGTCAATACGGACGAGTTCAACGAGACGAACCTCAAGAAGGCGGGCTACGAGACGAACCCCCTCGAGGATCGCAGCCTCGCCGGCTATCAGGTCATCAAGGTCCCGATCACGCGGCTGAACGCCGAGGCGCTAAAGGACAGCGGCCTGTCACCCCAGCAGATCGATCGCTCCAAGAACTTCTTCGCGCTCGGGCTCATGTACTGGTTGTACGACCGGCCGCTCGAGCCGACGATGCGGTGGATCGATGAGAAGTTCGCCCGAAACCCGCAGGTCGCCGAGGCTAACAAGCGGACGCTCAAGGCCGGCTACCACTTCGGTGAGACCGCCGAGCTGTTCACCGTCCATTACCGCGTGCCCCCGGCGCATCTGCCGCCAGGGCGGTACCGCAACATCACTGGGAACGAAGCGACAGCGCTCGGATTTCTGACCGCGTCGAAGCTCTCGGGCCGGCCCCTCTTCTACGGGAGCTATCCGATCACGCCCGCGAGCGACATCCTGCACGAACTCGCGCGGTTCAAGAACTTCGGCGTGCGCACGTTCCAGGCGGAGGACGAGATCGCGGCCATAGGCGCGGCCATCGGGGCGGCGTACGGAGGCGCCATCGGGCTCACCGGCACCAGCGGGCCTGGCTTTGCCCTCAAGAGCGAGGCGCTCAACCTCGCCGTCATGACGGAGCTTCCGCTCGTCGTCATCGATGTGCAGCGGGCCGGGCCGAGCACTGGTATGCCGACCAAAGTCGAGCAGGCTGACCTCTTGCAGGCCCTGTTCGGGAGAAACGGCGAGAGCCCGGTGGCGGTAGTGGCTCCGGCCACACCCAGCGACTGCTTCACGATGGCCATCGAGGCCGTCCGCATCGCCATCAAGTACATGACGCCGGTGGTCTTCCTCTCCGACGCCTATCTTGGGAACAGCTCCGAGCCGTGGCGCATCCCCTCGTTGGAGGACCTCCCGCGTATCGATGTCCAGTTCGCGACCGACCCGGCCACGTTCCAACCGTACGCGCGGGATCCCGAAACACTGGCGCGTCCGTGGGCGATCCCCGGCACGCCGGACCTCGAGCACCGCATTGGTGGTCTCGAGAAGTCGGACATCACCGGCAACGTGAGCTACGACCCCGACAACCACCACCGCATGGTGACGCTGCGCGCCGAGCGGATCGCCCGAATCGCCAACGATATTCCGAACGTGGAGGTGTTCGGCGAGCCCGAGGGTGACCTGCTCGTGCTGGGTTGGGGCAGCACGTACGGGTTCATCCGGTCAGCCGTACAGCGGGTGCAGGCTGAAGGCCTCGCGGTCTCCCATGCCCACCTGCGCTACTTGAACCCATTCCCACCGAACCTCGGGGACGTGCTTGCCGGCTTCCGCAAGGTGCTGATCCCGGAGCTCAACCTGGGACAGCTCCTCCTGTTGATCCGAGGGCGCTACCTGATCGACGCCGTCGGCCTGCACAAGGTCGCCGGTCGCCCCTTCCGGGTCGCTGAAATCCAGGACAAGATCTACGAACTCGTCCCGGCGAGAAAGAAGGCGAAGGTCCATGTCTGAGCGAACCGCCGTCCCCGTCCTAACTCGCAAGGATTTCGTCTCCGATCAGGAGGTCCGCTGGTGCCCAGGGTGCGGAGACTACGCCATCCTCGCCCAGATTCAGCGGCTTATGCCTGAGCTCGGCATCCCTCGTGAGAACATCGTGTTCATCTCTGGCATTGGGTGCTCGAGCCGCCTCCCGTACTACATGGAGACGTACGGGTTCCACAGCATTCATGGCCGGGCGCCGACCATCGCCACCGGCTTGAAGGCGTCGCGGCCCGACCTCCACGTCTGGGTGATCACCGGCGACGGTGACGCCCTGAGCATCGGCGGGAACCATATCCTGCACATCATGCGGCGGAACGTGGACGTCACCATCGTCCTGTTCAACAACCGTATCTACGGGCTCACGAAGGGCCAGTACTCGCCGACATCCGAATTCGGCAAGCGGACGAAGTCGTCCCCGTTCGGCACCATTGACATGCCACTCGAGCCCATCGCGGTGGCCTTGGGCGCGGAAGCATCGTTCGTCGCCCGCTCCATCGACCGTGACGTGCACCACTTGCTGTACACGCTCGACCGCGCGGCGCGGCACAAGGGCACGTCGTTCGTCGAGGTGTACCAGAACTGCAACATCTTCAACGACGGAGCGTTCGCGGCGTTCGCGGAGAAGGAGGTCCGCCCCGACTGGACGCTTCCACTGGAACACGGGCAGCCCATGATCTTCGGCCGAGAGCGCAACAAGGGCATCCGGCTGAACGGCTTCCGCCCGGAGATCGTGGAGATCGGCAAGGATGGCATCACCGAGGACGACATCCTCGTGCACAACGAGCGTGACCCCGACCCGACGCTCGCCAATATCCTCGTGCGGATGCGCTATCCGGAGTTTCCGGTGCCCATCGGCGTCTTCCGCGCCGTGGAGCGGCCGACGTACGAGGACCTGATGCAGCAGCAGATCGAGAGCGCGACCAAGAGCCTAGGGCCGGGCGACCTGGAGGCCATCTTCGCCGAGGGCGACACCTGGGTGGTCGAGGAAGAACGCAATGGATCGCGCTGACGTCCTGATCTGCCCGGACTGCGGCCACGAAAACGTCAGGGGTGCCGACGCCTGTGAGAACTGCGGTCAGGCGCTCACCTCGCTGGACATCCCGCGGCCCGAAGACGAGGTCATCGAGCGCCTCATCAACGAACGGCTGGGTGATATCGGCGTGCCCCCACCGCCTATCGTCGCGCCGACGGATCCCATCGGCTACGCCATTCACATGATGCAGGACCGCGATACCGGCGCGGTGGTGGTGTGCGAAGGTGACCGCATCGTCGGCATCCTGACCGAGCGCGACATCCTTTTGAAGGCGTCCGACGAGCGAACGGACCTCAACGCGGTGAAGGTCGCCGACATCATGACGCCGGACCCGGTCGTCCTCAGGGAGGACGACTCCCTCGCCGTGGCGCTGCACAAGATGTCCATTGGCGGCTTTCGCCACATCCCCCTGGTGAAGAACGGTGGCCGGCCGACCGGCATCGTGTCCGCTCGCCAGGTCTTCCGACACGTGAGTCGCGTGTTCGACTGAGTGTGCGGCCTCCCAGCGGCCAGCCCTACCATCTCGACCCGACCCGGCTCGCCGCCTCGGCCCAGCGCAAGGGGCGTCAGTTCAGATTGCGCGGCACGTCAGTGAGCCGCAGCGAGAGCACGCGGGACACCGAGTCGTCCGCCATGGAGACGCCGTAAATGGCGTCGGCGATCTCGATGGTGCGGCGGTTGTGGGTGATGATGATGAACTGTGTCTTCTCGCCGAGCCGCCGCAGCTCCGCGGCAAAGCGTCCGACGTTCGACTCATCGAGCGCGGCGTCCACTTCGTCCAAGACGCAGATGGGCGATGGATGCGTGGTCAGCAGCGCGAACAACAGCGCGACGGCGGTCAGCGACCGTTCACCCCCTGACATCAGAGCGAGGCTCGTGATCTTCTTGCCCGGCGGCTGCGCTTGGATCTCCACGCCGGGTAACTCGTTTCCATTGGACGGCACGAGGGTGAGGCTCGCGTGGCCACCGCCGAAGAACGTGACGAAGAACCGCTCGAACTCTCGATTGACCTGCTTGAACGTGCTGCGGAAGCGATCCCGAATCACAGTCTCTAACTCTTTGATCGCCTGACGGAGCTGGGCCTCGGCTTCCGTGAGATCAGCGATCTGCCCTGTCAGGAAATCGTAACGTTCCTTGCTCTCCGCATAGTCCGCCTCGGCTTGCTCGTTGACCGGGCCGAGGGCACGAATCTGGGCCCGCAGGTCGGCGATGCGCTCTCGCACCTGCGCGGCGTCGATTTGCGCGCCGCCTCGAATCGGAGGAAGTCCGCCGGCCTGGGCCTCGGGCGCCTCACGGAGCCATGCCGGCACTCCTTCCGCCGCCTCGCTGCTCGCCGGCGCCGCCTGGGACCGTGGCGCCGCCCGTCTCACGTCACCGTCATCGGTGGCGATGAAACCCTCGGCCTCGAGGCTGGCGCGCACCGTTTCGAGTTCTTCGAGGCGAATGCGAACGTCGTTCTCGGCGTCGAGCAACGCCCGCTCGGCCGTCAACGCTGACGCCTGTGCTCGCGCCAGCTCCTGATTCAACGAACGCTCCCGGGACTCCAGTTGCGCCAGCTCCTGCCGGGCCGGTTCGAGCTCCTGCCGGAGCCCCTCCCAGTCGGCGGAGCGATCGCTGCGCACGCGCTGGTCGGTGGCCAGCCGCTGTTCGATGCTGTGCAGCTCCTCGGCGATTCGGGCGAGCTGCTGCGACTTCTGCTCGCGTTGGGCCTCGAGGCGCCGTCGTGCCGACTCCAGCGTGGACCTCATCTGTCGAACCGACCGAAGTTCACCCTCGAGCCGAGCAACGTCGCCGGCGGCATCCGTGACACGCCGAGCCAACGGCTCCCGCGCACGTTCGACCTCGGCGAGACGCGCTCGTGTGGCCTGGAGCTCGGACACGGCCGCCTCCGCAGCACGCTGTCGCTCCCCTTCCACCTGCTCGAGCGAAGCGCGCCGGTCCGCAAGCTCGTCCTGTTCCGCCAGGAGGCGCCCGAGTTCCCCCTGCACGAGTCGCATCCGACCTCGGTACTCGGGGAGCCGAGACCGGCACTCGGCCAGCGCCGCCTCGGCGTCGACTTGTTGCCGATGCAGTGTCTCCAGACGGCGGACTCGATCTACGAGCAGCGCCTCGAGTTCCTGCAACGCGCGCCGGGCCTCGCGGAGCGCCGCCTCTCGCTCGAGAAGCTGCGGGCGGACGCGGGCGAGCTCCCGCGGAATGTCATCCAGCTCTCGTTGTCGTTGCAGCGTCTCCGTGACCGTGCGCGTGCTGCCGGCACTCAGCGCACCCGTCGGACGTACGAGGACGCCATCGACCGTCACGACGCTCACGCCGAGCCCACGCCGGAGGACCGATTGTCCCGCGGCGAGGCTTTCCACCACCACCGTGCGGCCCAGCAGGGTGTCGACGAGTCCCCGATAGGGAGCGTCACAGCGGACGAACTGGGCGGCGACGCCGAGAATGCCCCGCTCTCGCGGTATTTGCATCGCCGGTGTCGCACGGAACGCGTCCATGGCGATGACCGTCGCCCGCCCGTTGTCGCCGCTCAGCAGCAGCTCGATGGCTGCCAGCGCGTCAGCGGTTCGCTCGACGATCACCGCGTACAGGTTCTCGGCGAGCGCCGCCTCAATGGCACGCTCGAAGCCGGCCTGCACTTTCACGATCTGACCGACCAGGCCGACCATGCCTTCGATGATCTTCTCGTCGGGGAAGCCTTCCTGGTGGTACAGGCCACCGGCGGCCAGCAGCGTACGAATCCCCAAGTCAGGAGCCGGAGGTCGCACGTCGAGTCGCCCCAGCACATCGAGCCGAATCTCGAGCGACTCCACGCGCGAGCGTAGCTGGCGCACTTCGGTTTCGAGCGCTTCCACCTGGCTTCGGGCCTCCTGCGCTTTGCGCTCCAGCGCCTCGCGGTCGAGCGTCCCCATCCGAATCGCCTCGCCGAGGGGCAGCGCCTCGTCACGTAACCGCTTGAGCTCACGAGCCCATTCGGCCAGCCGCCCGAGTAGCGACTCCCGCTCGGAGCGCCGCTCCTCGATCGCGCGCGTGATTCGCTCGGCTTCGGCGACGAGTGCATCGAGTCTGGCCCGCGCCTCGGCGGCCCCCGCTCGCTCGCGAGCCGCCTGTCGATCGAGGTCGGCCTCGCGACGACGGAGGGCCGAGCGCTCCTCCTCGAGCGCCGCCAGCGCCGCTCGATCGTCCTCGAGCCGTTGGTGCGTCGCCGCCAACACCGCGCTCAGGTCATCCTCCCGTCGCGCCTCGTCGGATGGTGCGGACGACGCCAACTCCGCAGCGATCTGCTCGATGTCGGCCGACAACTCCTGACGCCGCGCGATCAGCAGGCGCCGGCGTTCTTCATCGAGCGCAATCCGCCGCTCGAGCTCGCGCAGTTCGTCCTCGGCGGCCCGGAACGATCGCTCACGCTGCTGGATGTCGGCGCGCAGACGCTCGATGGCCTGACGCAGCGCCTGCAATCCTTCTTCGAAGTGTTCGGCCCTCAACCGGGCTTCTTCGAACTCGCGCTGGCGTTCGTCGCGGGCGCGTCGCGCGGCTTCGAGGGACTGCATCGCCTCGTGCCACTGATGCGCGTACCAGACCTGAAGCAGCTGGGCGAGCTCGGCGCTGAGCCGCGCGTGGAGTGCCGCGCGCGCTGCTTGTCGTTCGAGCTGGTTGAGTCGCGGCTTGATCTCGGCGACGAGCAACTGCACGCGCTCGAGGTTGTCCCGCGTCGCTGCCAAGCGGTCCCGCGCCTCGTCGAGCTTCGCACGGTACAGCCGAACGTCGGCGGCCTCTTCGATCAGCGTTCGTCGCTCGTCCGGCCGAAGGCTCAGCACTTGCTCGACCAGGCCTTGGCCCATGAAAGCATAGCTGTTTTGGCCCACCTGCGCACGCAGGAACAGGTCCTGTATGTCACGGTGACGGACGCGGGAACGGTTGATGTAGTACTCGTTCTCACCGTTCCGGAATGCGCGGCGCGTGACCACGACTTCAGCGAAGTCGACCGGCAGCCACCCATCCGCGTTATCCAGCGTGATGCTGACCTCGGCGAGCCCGGCCGGCCCTCGCTTGGCGGAGCCAGTGAAGATAATGTCCTCGGTGCGAGAGGCACGCAGGCTGCGTCGGGCGGGCTCTCCGAGCACCCAGCGAATGGCCTCGGAGACGTTCGACTTCCCGACGCCATTCGGACCGACGATGGCGGTGACGCCGGGCCCGAACTCGAAGACTGTCTTGTTGGCGAAGCTCTTGAAGCCCTGGAGCTCCAGCCGCTTCAAATACATTCGCTACTCACTCTTCTGGCCGGTACTCGTTTCCTTTCGTTCCAGCGCTTCGAGGGCGATGCGCGCAGCCGCCTTCTCTGCCTGCTGCTTGCTCCTTCCCTCTCCCGATCCCAGCACCTCGCCGCCCACGCTTACTTCGACGGTGAACCGGCGCGCGTGGTCAGGACCTTCGATCCGAACGGTGCGATACGTCGGCGTAATCTGCCAGTGCGACTGCACGTACTCCTGGAGCTGTGACTTGGGGTCCGTGGGAACCCGGCGCTCTCGCACGGACGCGAGCTCCGGCGCCAACGCTTCGCGGACGAATCGCTCGGCCACGTCCAGCCCCTGATCCAAGTACACGGCCCCGACCAACGCCTCGAAGGCGTGCGCGAGGTTCGTGGGACGCTCCCTACCGCCGGCCGCCTCCTCGCCCCTGCCCAAACGCAAGTAGTCGCCGAGGCCCAGCCTCGCGGCCGCGCGCGCGAGCGTGTCACGCCGGACCAGGTGCGCACGCAGCTCGGTGAGTCGCCCTTCGTCCACCTCAGGATAATCCTGGTACAGGAGCTTCCCGATGACGAGGCCCAGCACGGCGTCACCGAGAAACTCCAACCGCTCGTTGGAGCCGACGTCCAGCCCGGGGTTCTCGTTGACGTAGCTCGTGTGCACCAGCGCTTGCCGCAACAACACGCGGTTCTTGAACCGTACGCCGATGGTACGTTCGAGGTCACTGAGCTCGTCCGGCAACGCCGTCCCCTGGTTCCTGCGTCTGCCGGCCCGCAAAGAGGGGCGCAGCCGCGGCAGCGTGATTCGGCACTGGAGCGCCGCATCAGGGAGACGCCTCGACCATCCCGAGGCCGGGAACCGAGCTTCAGGGGCTCGCCAACGGGCAGGGGGCATGGGCTCCTTCCCGCGCGGCGCTGGGCGTCCGTCTTTGCGCGATGATAGGCGCGCCTCGGACGCAAGTCAAGGCGAGCGACCCGCCTATAATGCCAGCGATGTCCGATGTCAGCCGCGTCGCCCAACGCCTCCTCGCCGCGGTGCCGCCGGAGCAGCGCGCCATTGCCGAGGTCGCCACTGAGGTCGCCGCCGCGCTCGGCCAACGCCTCTTCATCGTCGGAGGGGCCGTTCGCGACGCGCTCCTCGGCCGTCCCGTCGCCGATGTCGATCTCGTGGTGGAGGGAGCCGGGATCGACTTCGCGCGGGCCGTCGCTGCGCGCTGCGCCGCCCGACTGGTGACGCACCCCCGGTTCGGCACGGCGTCCCTCGCCACACACACGGGACGAGTGGACGTGGTCACCGCACGCCGGGAGCGATACCCCCATCCGGGAGCGCTTCCCGTCGTCGAGCCGTCGACCATCGACGACGACCTCGCGCGCCGCGACTTCACGATTCACGCCATGGCGGTGCGTCTCTGGCCCAGGCCGAGGACGCTGCTCGACCCGTTCGGTGGAAGACGGGATCTCGAGGCACGGCTCATCCGCGTGCTGCACGACGCGTCGTTTCAGGACGACGCCACCCGGGCGCTGCGCGCGTTCCGGTACGCTGCCAGGCTGGACTTCCACCTGGAGTCTCACACCTTCGACCTGCTGCGCCGTGACGCGAGCTACCTCAGACGCATTTCTCCCGCTCGCATCCGGCGAGAACTGCTGCTCACCTTCGAAGACGACCATCCGGAACGTGCCCTGTCAGACGCCACGGAGGCAGGGCTCCTTCGGGTGCTCCGATGCGGGCTGGCCTGGCCTGCGGGGGTGCCGGACGGCGCCTTCGCCAAGGCCCGGGCGTGGGCGGTATCGCTGGACGCGTTCGGCTTCTGCCTTTTGCTCGCCTCGGCGCAGCCCGGGCAGGTCGAGCGCGCCGCGAGGCGGCTCGCTCTGGCGCCGCGCGTCGTCTCCGCCGTGCGCGCCCTCCACGAGACCGCGGAGGCGCCTTCGCTCGCGCGCGCGTCGGTGACCCCAAGCGCCGTAGTGGCTTTGCTCGATGCGGTGCCACCTGAGGCGGTCGCGGCGCTCGCGTTCGTCGCCCGCGATGAAATTGCACGGCAGAGATGCGTTCGCTACCTTGACCACTGGCGGCACGTCCGGCCCGAACTCGACGGTGACGCGCTGAACGCCCTCGGCTTTCGCGGAGCCGAGGTCGGCGACGCCCTGAGGGCGCTCCGCCACGCGCGCCTGGATGGGATTGTCACGTCGCGCGCCGACGAAGAACGATTCGCCCAGGAGCGCCTGCGCCACCGGGCACGGGCTGCGCCCGCCACCGGGGTGTGACCGTGGAATCCAGCCAGTGCGTGGTCTGCGGTGAGCCAGTCGACGAGACGAACTCGTCCGTCTGCAACGGATGCGGCGGGCGATATCACCTGAACCAGCGGAACGACCGGCCGGGCAAGGACTGCGGCGACGTCTGGATCAACGAGCAGTACCTCGCGCTCGAGTTCGGCTGCGCCAACTGCCTCTCGGCCGCGCGCGGCGCCGCTCAGCCTGATCCAGCTCCACGACGGCTGCGCGTGCGACGGCCCAGGGCCATGCGTCGGCGATACCGGAAGTGGGAGTCGTGACAGCGACCGTGCGATGCGACATCTGCGGCCAGCCCGCCGAGCCACAAGACGTTCTCCCGTGCAGCCTGTGCGGGCGTAGGTTCCATTTCCCGCGGCACACGCAAGGCGGACGCGATTGCGTCACGGTCATTCCCAATCCGTACTCCGAACACGGATGTTGAGGACTGTGGTACGCGTGCGCCGGGTGCGCGCCCGATACCCTGACAGGAGGAACGAGGCTCCGTGAGCAAACGAAGGCGCCGTGAAGGCCCACGGACGGGGGCATCCGAGGCGCCACCCTCGCCACCCCCGTCGGTTCGAGAACGTTCTCCGCGCGCGAGGGTCGAGCCGACGCCTGCCTGGAACTGGTGGTCCGCCCCCACCGCCTTCGCGTTCTCCGCTGGGATGGTGGCGATGTATTTCGCGCTGGCGCTGCTGGCAGACGCCGCCGCCTTCGCGGTCTACGTCATCGCGCTGTTCTTCTTCTTCCTTTTCGGCAGCCACATTGTCGTTCGGCTGTTCCTGGGCCGCCGCCGTTAGAGAAGCTCACGCGCCATCCAGCCCACCTCGGGAAGCTCGCAGGGTGGCCACTCCCCGGACAGGAGCGGTCGATAGCCGAGACGTAGCCAGAAATAGACCGAGAGCCCGTGGCGCGCTGACACTGCCGCGAGACAGCGACGTGCGCCCTCCGCAGCGAGCCGACCCTCGGCCAGAAGGGCCGCCCGATGACCCAACCCACGCCGACAGAGGTCCGCTCGCAGCGCGACGAGCACGATGCGGCCCTCTCCGTGCTCCGGGCCCCGCGCGACGACGAGGCCGCCCGGCTGCTCTTCGCCGCTCACATCGATACGCCACGCCCGCTCCGTTCCCGACCCAGCGAGCGCCAGAACCGCCTCCGCCGTCGCCAGCCGGCTGTAGCCCACGGTCGCAGCGATCCCCGGCACCCAGGTCGTGAGCGCAGCCGCAGAAGCCGCGTCCAGAGGCGCCAGCGTCACGTCTGGGCGAGCCATGACCGCGTCGCGGGAGCCAGCTCTCGGACAGTGACCTCGCGGACCCTGCAGGCTGGGAGCGAGTTGAGGAACGTCGCGCCGTACCGCTTGCCCAGCACCCGCTGATCCAGCACGACCATGACGCCCCGGTCGGTCTTCCGCCGGATCAGGCGCCCGAAGCCTTGCTTGAACCTGAGGACCGCCTGGGGAACCGCATACTCGTTGAAGGGGTCGTCGTACTGCGTGGAGCGAGCCTGGAAGATCGGATCGCTCGGCACGGAAAACGGCAACCGCGCGATCACGAGCAGCGAGAGCGCCTCACCGACGACGTCCACGCCCTCCCAGAAGCTCGACGTACCGAGGACGACGGTGCGCGGGTGCTCGCGTAGCTGCTCGATCAACTGCCGAGGCGAGCCGTCGATTCCGTGAGCCAGCGCCAGGATGTCATCGTCCTCGAGCGGCCCGCGGATCGCCCGGTAGGTGGCGCGGAGGGCAGCGTACGACGTGAAGAGCACCAGCGCGCGGCCCTCGCTCGCCCGACAGAGGTCGACCAGCGCTTCCTCGAAGGCACGCTGGTAACCGTGCTCACCGGGCTGAGGTAAGTCGCGGGGCACGAGCACCAGGGTCGAACGTTCGTAGTCGAACGGCGACCCCAGCAGCAACTCCTGCGGATCGTCCAGTCCGAGGCGCTCGTTCAGGTATCGGAAGTGACCGTCGGAGCTCAACGTGGCGCTGGTCAGGACGACGCTCTCCCTCGCCTCGAAGAGCTTCTCTCGGAGGATGTCCGAGACCCGCAGCGGCGCGCTCGCGACGGCGACCGCCCCGGTTCGTCGCGACACGGCGAGCCAGCACACGAGGTCGTGCTTCTCGCGGAGAATGACATCGTCGATTCCCTGCCGCAGCCGCTGGGCTTCCGCCATCGTCTCGTTCGTCTGTGACAGCAGCGAGTCCAGCGTGAGCGCGTCGGCTTCGCCCGTGACCGTGAGCTCCGCGAGGGCACCCGAAAGCTGCTCGAGGCCCGAAACCACGTCGCCCAACGCGGCGCTCGCGTCCTCCCACATGCTCTCGAGGTCTGCCCACGCCGGTTGCACCCTGACGGCCCTGGAGATGAGCAGGGCATCGTCGTAGTCACTCTCACCGGCGAGATGCTCCTGCATGAACGGCGGAAGCGCGCGGAAGAACCGGGTGAGCCGTTCGCGCGCTCTCCCTGTCGCATCGGCCAGCGGTCCGAGCACGCCCGCCAGCCCCGCCCCGAACAGCGGCCCGCGCGCTAACGTCTTGCAGGCGCCCACGAGGCCGCCGTCCCGGTCCCGGCCCCCACGGACATGCACGGTGTCGAGCAACTCAAGAAGGCGCTCCTCGGAGGCCTCGAACCCAAATTGGCGCGTGGCCTCCGATTCAAGGTGATGGGCTTCGTCGATGATGACATGGTCGTGCGGTGGGATGAGCGCTCCCCCTGTCCGGATGTCCGACAGAAGTAGAGCGTGGTTCACCACGATGAGGTGCGATGCCTCCGCCCGCTTGCGGGCGCGAATCAAGAAGCACGAACCGTCGCGGACGAACGGGCAGTTCGCCGACGTGCAGGACTCCTCCTGTGCGCTCAGCCGGCTCCAGACCTGATCTTCTCCCTGTGTGAGCGCCAGTTCGGCCACGTCGCCGGTTTCCGTGCGAGGGAGCCAGAACGCGATCTTGACGAGGACCTTCGCCTCGTCGGCGCTGAGCGGCTGCCGGCGCTGGGGCGAGCTCGTGGCCGTCCAGCGTAGCAGGCAGAGGTAGTTCCGCCGTCCTTTGAGCTGCGTCGCCCGCAGACCTTCGACACCGGCTTCCTCCAAGAGCCGTCGGACGAGAGGGATGTCGTTGCCGAGGAGCTGCTCCTGAAGGTTGATGGTGTTGGTCGAGATGACGACGCGCACACCGTTGCGCACCGCGTGCAGAGCCGCCGGAACAAGGTAGGCGAGCGACTTACCGACGCCCGTCCCCGCCTCGACGACGAGACGCTCACCACGAGTCAGCGCGCGGCGCACCGCCTCGGCCATCGCGAGCTGCTCCTCGCGGCGCTCGAAGCCCTCCATGACGCGCGCCGCATCATCTTCGAGCAGCGCGCGAACCTCTTGGGACGTTACCGGACGTCGTTCCGCCTGGGCCTTGAGTTCGGGGCCCGAGGGTCTGGGCGATGGATCGCTCGGGCGCAATGGTCCGGTGGCGGCCCACCGATGCCCCGTGCCGTTTCCGGCGAGCTCGTGGAAGAGGAAGCGCAGGCCCCAGTCGGAAGGCTCGCTCAGCCGCGCTGCCTCGGCCAACAGTTCCGGTTCCACGTCCAGCAGCCGCTCTCGAAGCAACAAGAACGCCTGTTGCGCCGCCTTGGCGTCTTCGAGCGCCCGATGCTGCACGGGGAACTCGATGAGCAGGTCCTCGACGATGGTCCTCAGACTGTGACGCCGCAAGTGCGGGAGCAACAACGCCGCCAGGTCGCGCGTGTCGTACGCGGGACCACGGGCGACCACCCCTCGGCGAGCGAGGAACTCCAGATCGAACCGCACGTTTTGGCCGACCACCGGGTCGCTGCCGATAAAGGCTTCGACCTCACGCGCGATGGCTGCGAACGACGGGGCTCGTTCGAGGTCATCCGGCCGGATACCCGTGAGCCGCTGGATCCTCGCACTGAGAGGCCTTCGCGGGTTCACGAAGGTCTGGTACGTGTCGAGAACGCGATCTTCCGTGAAGCGAACGGCGCCGACCTCGATGATTTCGTCGTGCTCGGGATCGAGTCCCGTCGTTTCGAGGTCGAGCGCTACGTAGACGGGCATGGGCGTCGCCGCCTTCGCGCAGATGAATGAGCCATGTTCGTTGGGATTCTATCAATGGCGGCGCCAAAGGCCGTCGTTTCTTCTGTCGACCGAGCGGAAGGGGTCACGTGTTGGGCACCGTCACGCCCTCGAAGCTCTGCTCGGTGAACGGCCGCAGGTGCCCCTCAAGCAGGCCCAGGTGTGGGACGCAGCGACCGGCATGCAGCTCCTCCAGCAGCTCCCGCTCGCTCCGAATGTCCTTCTCGAACACGAGTGCGTAGATGCCGATGCCCTGATTCGAGTGCGCGTCGCTGCCGGCGGTCATCGTCTTGCCGAGATACTGGGCGACCTTCAGCGCGAACAGGTTTTCCCGCGGCGTGTTCGCGCCATTCAGTACCTCGATGCCGTCGACGATCTTGAAGACCGCCATCCGCTCGGCAGCCTCCTCCGGCGTCATCGTGAAGGGCTCCTTCCCCTGACGGCGAAAGTACACGGGGTCGAAGAAATGCCGGAACGGATGGGCAACGGCCATGAATCCGCCGACCTCATCGAGCACGCGACGTAGCTCGCGTGCCTGGTGGATCCCCGGTCGGTATTCGGGCAGTCCCACCACGATCATGTGCCCGAGGTCCGTAGACACCTCCATGCCGTTGTTGATGAACAAATGGCTGTGCCGCTCGCGAAACGCGTCGAGGCTGTGCCGGTCCCAGAGCCGATCGTGCTCTGTGATGTTGACAGCGGTAAGCCCGCGTCTCGTGGCCTCCAATGCCAGCGTCTCAGGGTCGAGGTTGCTGTCCGACGCACCCTTCGTGGTGTGTACGTGCATGTCGATGATGGTGGGCATCGGCAGGCAGTATAGCGTTCCCCCCTGCGGCCGCCAGCGAACAGGCCGTTAGCCCAGTTCGGCTACCCAGGGCACCAGCCACCCGAATAGCCCCGCCGCGACGGCGGCGCAGAGAAGCGCGACGGCTCGAACGCGGCGGCCGAACAAAGCGAACGGCAGGGCACCGACCAACGACAGGCCGAGCACCAGCGCCGTGTAGGTGGCGTTGGGACTGCCCAATCCTCCCGCTGGCCGTCGGTCTTCGATTCCCTTGAGGGCGAGGCCGAGCACAATGCCCAGCGCCGTCAGCAGGTACAGCCCGAAGAAATGCACAACCATGGTCAAGGCGAGCGGGTTCGTTCGCTCGGGGACGGCACGCCGGACGGCCGCATTGGTCCGTGACGCTCGCAGCAGCAAGAGGGCCGCCACCGGCGACAGAAACACGGCGAGCCCGTAGCCGACCACGAGTCCGGCGAAGACTTCGCGCACCTCACCGCTCCTCGATGGCCGTAGCCGCAGCCGCCCCGAGCGTGTGAACGACGGCGGACCGCCAGCCTTCACGCTCGACCGCTCTGCGGACCTGGCCCGGGTCCACGTCGGCGAGCGAGACGAAGATAGAGGGTCCGGCACCGCACAGATGCGGCCACAACCCGGCCCGACGTAGGACGTTCATCATTCGCGAGGTTTCGGGAAGAGCATCGGCGAGCACGGATTCGAAGACGTTGACGATCGCCTCGTCTGGAGGCACGCGGCCCTGCTCCACCATCTCCGCCACCTCGGACGTGGAGGCGCCGTCCGTGTAGCTCTCCGGTCGGAGCGCGGCGTACAGGCGCGCCGTCTTGTCGGCGGGCGCGGCCACAGTCGGCCATGCGAGCAGCAACCTGCACGACGGCCCGTCGCCGAGGGCACGGACCACGTCTCCACGACCCGAGGCGAGCGCGGCGCCGCCCAGGAGGAAAAACGGCACATCGGAGCCGACGGTGCTGGCGATCTCCAGCAAGGCGTCGAGCGGTTGGCGCAGACCCCACAGGAGGTTCGCGCCGCGCAGCGTCGCCGCGGCGTCGCTGCTGCCGCCGCCCATCCCTCCCGCAACGGGAATTCGTTTCTCGATGACGATGCGCGCCCCGGCCGAGGCGCCGGTGCGTTGAAGCAGCCGCTCCGCCGCCCGCCAGGCGAGATTCGCCCGGGGGTCCCCGCTCGCCAGTGCGCCCGCCTCGCCGGCCACCTGCAGGTCAAGGTATGAGGCCTCCTCCAACGTCACGTCGTCGCACAGGCTCACGGTCTGGAGCACCGTCCGGATCTCGTGGTAGCCGTCCGGACGGCGCCCGAGCACTTCGAGGCTCCAATTGAGTTTCGCTGGCGCCCGGACCCTCATGCAGCCGCCTCCAGCCATGTGCGTGTGAGGGCCGCCCAGTCTTCGAGCGCGAGCTCTCCCGGCCGGCGTGCGGGATCGATCCCCGCGTGGCGCAGGAGCCGTTCGGCCTCGCCCGGGTCGACTCCGAGACCGAGCGCCAACGAATTGCGAACCTGCTTCCGGGGCGCGGTGAACCCCGCCCTGACGATGCGGAAGAAGTCGGGCATGCGCTCACGTGGCAGCCCGACGCGCGGTTCCGGCGACACGTCGATACGCACGACCGTCGAGTAGACCTTCGGTCGAGGATGAAACGCCCCTGGCGGAATCGTGAAGAGCTGCCGCACGCGACCGTACGCTTGCACCGCGACGCTGAGCAGCGTCATGGAGCCGGGCTCGGCGGTCATGTGCTCGGCGACCTCGCGCTGAACCGTCACGACCAGGCGTTCGGGCCGGAGGTCGCTCTCGAGGAAGTGTCGGATCACAGCCGACGCAATGTAGAACGGCAGATTGCCGACAACGATGTACGGCGCCTTCGCGTCCCCCAACTGGAGGAGCTGCGCGGGCGAGAGCGCGAGTACGTCGCCGTGGACCACGCGGACATTCGTTCCCTCGAATCGCCGCCGGAGGATTTCGGCGAGCGCGTCGTCCAGCTCGACCGCAACGACCACCCCGGCGCGCCGCGCCAGCTCCGCGGTCAGATCGCCCCTTCCAGCGCCGACCTCCACGACCGTCGCTCCGCGGTCGATGGCTGCGCCGTCGGCGATGCGCCGGAGGAGGTTGCGATCGGAGAGAAAGTGCTGACCGAGACGCTTGCGCGGCCGGGGAAGGGGCGCCGCCTGCGGCCGGGACTCCTTCCCGGGGGACATGGCGGCACCGTCAGTCGGCGAGGATGTAGATGTCAACCCAGCCTGGCGTGAACCCTGGCGTGACTCCGTCCGGGTAGCCCAAGTCTATCACGTGCCCGACGACGGCGCCGCCGGTGTCCGCCGCCACGCCATATCCATATCCCGGTACGTACATTCTCGTCCCTAGCGGAATGACGTTCGGGTCGACAGCGATGACGCCGTAGGTCACACGCACGCCGGTCGCCGTGACGCCGTACAGCGGGTCGGATGGGGCTCGGCCCGCCGATGCCGCGTTGTACCACGTCGCGTAGACACGCAGCGTGCGCACGACGCGCGCGCCGTCTGGCGGCGGGCCGCCCAGACCGGAGGCGGCCCCACCGGGCAACGCGGGCGCAGCGGGACGCGGCGCGTAGTAGATGACGGTATCCTGCGGCTCCGGATCGTACCAATCAGCCACGAGCTCGCGTCCCACTTCGACCCCGTTTTCGTACTGGACCCGGTACTGTCGGTAGCGAACCCCGTCGTGCCCTTCGACCACTCGCGTCGAGCCCGGGGGCAGGCTCGGATCGGGCTCGAAGACGGTCTGCGCCTCGATGAACTCCTTCTCCAGCGCTAGCTCGTCCGACACGATGACAACGTGAACCGATAGACCGGGTCGCACCGGGGAATCGAGGGGCGGTTCGACGCGCACGTCCCCGTCGCCTGACGGAAGCTGGATGCCTGCGTCGGCCAGAGCCTCCCCGACCGTCTTCTTCAGCGTGTACACCACCCGGCGGCCTTCGGGCAGCGCGACCGTGATGGGTGTCGCGTGCCGCACGATGATGTCCATGCCCGCGGTGAGCTCCGTGTCGATAGGCGGCGCCACGTCGTCTCCCGGACCCAGCCGTACGCCCATCTCCAGCAGGGCGAGCCCGACGGTCGGACGACTCGACTCGAACGTGAGCTGCTGTCCGTCCTCGGTCACCGTGAAGGTCACGGCCCGGCGTACCTCAACGCTAATGGGCGCCGAAGGCGCCTCGCGGGCGGCCATCCGAGGCCGAGCGCTCACCGAAAGCGGCTCTGGAACGAGCGGCGCGACGGGCGAGACGAAGACTCCGTTCTGAAGAACGCTGTCGCGCTCGTTCAACGTCACCCCGGCCTCGGCCAGGGCACCCGCGATGGTCCGCGCTCGCGTCCGAAGCGTCAGAGTCCGACCGTCCACCTCGATCACGACCGTGGCCGCGCGCTCCACGGCCACGGAGGCGCTGTCGAAGTACAAGCGGTCCGCGGGATGAAGGTCGATGCCGGCCGCGGCCAACGCATGGCGCTCGTTGGCCCCGCGGACGATGGCGGTGCGTTCGACGCCGTCGATGGAGATGTGGAGCCGGCGAGCGGGGACCACGAGAAGCAGGAGAACGCCGACGAGCGCAAGGGAGAGGGCCGCGGCCGCGTGTGGCCTGCGGTGAGGACGCAAGAATGACGAGTGCGCATCACTGGAGCGCTCGGGTTGGTCCTCTCGTCGGCCCGTCTCCTGCTCCACAGGGATCACAGGAGACTGAGGAACGATACGAGTACCTCCTGGCGCAGAACTTCGGCCGCGGCCGCAGCCCCGAAGGCGGACATGAGAAGACGGCCGTGCACCCGCCGTCGATCCGGTCCGCGAGCTTACCCTCGCCAGCTAGCTCCGACCCGGTAGCCCTGCGGCACCCGGACACACACTGCTTACCGCTGCTTCCTTCCGGACCTGACGGGGTTCACAGCGGTCCGCCGCGCAGGACCAGGTCCTCAACGCCGCTGTTCGAGAGCAGTCCTCCGGTGCCTGAGACCTCGGGCGGGAATTCGACCCCGCTATAGCGGCTTGCGGGTACAGGGCACCGCTAGCTCCCCGTCTAGCACGACCGCGCCTCATCCTAGCCACGACCTCGTCGCCTGTCAACCGCGGTCGCTGGACCTGAGAACCTTCCGCACGTCATGGCGAGACGGTACGAGGTGACGACGAGGGGCTGAATCCGTACACTGAGCATCGCCGTGCCCGCCCGCTCACCAACCAACCGGCTCGCGCACGACCGACAGGCCGCCTATCTGTCCATCTGCGCGGAAGCGGCGCACTGCACGGCATGCGCAGCCATGCGGCACGTCCCCGCTCTCGGCCCCGGCAATGGCCCCGTGCCCGCAAAGGTCATGTGCGTGGCCGAAGCCCCTGGCCGGCTCGGCGCCGCCGTCACAGGCGTGCCGCTGACACGCGACGTCGCGGGGCGCCGGTTCGACGCATTCCTCGACGTCGCCGGCCTTCATCGTTCGGAGTTGTTCGTGACCAACGCCGTCCTCTGTCTGCCGCTCGACGCTCGGGGATGGAACCGTCGTCCCACTCCTGGTGAGGTGCGGTCGTGCTCCCAGTTCTTGCGGGCGTTGCTCGCGGTGGTGGAGCCGCGCGTCGTGCTCGCCCTCGGGGAGACGGCGCTCACCGCCCTCGCCCACATCGAGCCACACGCCGCGAGGCTCGACAACGACGCCGGGCGTGCGCTCCCCTGGCGCCACGGCTGGCTCATCCCCCTGTACCACCCGGGATTTCGGTCTACCGTCCACCGCTCCCAGGCCTCCCAGGAGGACGACTGGCGACGCGCGGGGCAGGCCGTCAGGCAGATCCTGCAGCACGGAGGCGAGACATACGGGGTTGTATGGGCCACGGACTCGGGCTATGATCCGCTGAAACATTCGTTCCAACGCAGCGGGAGGCCTGCGTGCGGCTGAACCTCCGGCTCGACCCTCGTCCACTCGAATACGACCCCTCGGTCCAGGTCGACGAGCACCTGACGACGCCCGTCGTCGATCTCGATGTGGAGACAACGACATGGGCGCCCCAGCGGCCCGTGCCGGTCCCCCTGCCCGAGGCCGTTGCCTTCGTCGACGGAGCCCAGCACATCGAGGCGCGGGTGCTCGCCGATGACGGGCAACGCCTGGTCTACGGCGCGTTCGCGGCGTTCGCCGTGGGCGCTGCCGTGTGTGAGCGCGGCCGCGTCGAGACGCACCTCGAACCTCCACGGCGGGCGCTCACGCTGAGCGACGGAGCCCGCGAAGACGACGTCGACATACCCTGCGGAGGCCTACGGCTGCGGTACGTCGCTTCGCCGACGTCCGAGAGCGGCGCCGAAGCGCCGGCCCGAGAGCTGCACCGGCTCCGTCAGGACGCGGAGCGCGACCTGGGGCAGCAGCTCACGGAGCGGGGCATATCGCTCGTGGTGGCCGACGGACCCCTGCGGTTCCAGCGCAAGCCCAGAGGACACGTCGTGGGCGTGGTAAAGACCATGCACACGCTGTACGTCGATATCGCCAGGCTGCCTTGTCTCGCCGAGCTGCAGCCCGGCGAACGCTCGCCCGTCTTCCGTATCGAGCGCGACCGCCCCGCGTACTCATGGTTCGTGCGCCTCGCAGCCGGCGGGCCGTCGAACCACGCCCTGTCGGGCATCGTCCGCATCGAGACGATGGCGGACGGCGTCTCGCTTGACGAAACCGTCGAGCTCGCGGACCTCACCGCGGGGCTACTCCCGGCGTTCGCGGGCCCACGATACTGGGACGCGCGAGCGCCCCAGAATCTCGTGCCCATCGCTGGCCTCGAGCGACAGCTTCGGCGGACACTGGGCGACGCCTCCTTCATTCGGCGCGCCATCGAGGCATATCTCACCGGGGAGCGACCAGCATGACCACCGTCGGACGCGTCATCGGCACCGAGGACGCTCATCCACTGGAGTTCTGGGTCGGCATCGCGCCCGACCAGTACCTCCAGCTCGACGACGTCGTCGCAGTCACCACGGAGCTGCCCGACGGAAGGCAGGTGCGCCATTACGGCGTCGTCGATCTCGTGCGCTCCCGGTTCGAAGGCGCCCAGTACGACTCGGACGTGTTTCGCGTGGCCGACGGGATTCTGCCCGCCGACGTCGCCTCAGCAGCGCACGTCTCGGTGACCCGGGTCGAGCCGGAGCTCTTCGTTCCGCCGACGCCGGGCCTTCCCGTCAGCCGCGCTGCGGGCGCCGATCGCGACGCCGCGCTCTACTTCGACGGTATGCCCCATAAGTTCATTGCCGGTCTCTCCCGCGATGGACAGCCGGTGTACGGGAATCTCGAGTTCCTCGACGGGTCGCGCGGCGCGCACGTCAACATCTCGGGGGTTTCGGGCGTCGCGACCAAGACCTCCTACGCCCTGTTTCTGCTGTTCTCGCTGTTCCACACCGACGTGCTGGGGCCACGGCGCTCCAACACACGGGCGATCGTCTTCAACGTCAAGGGTGAAGACCTGCTCTGGCTCGACAAGACGAACCGCAACCTCACGCGAGAAGAGCGGGACAAGTACGAGGCGCTGGGGCTGCCCGCCGAGCCGTTCGCGAGCGTGGGACTGTGGGCGCCCCCTCGCCGCGAGGCGCCGGAGCCCATCCCCGACACCGGAGGTCGGCAGAGCGACGTGACGGCGTACTACTGGACCCTGCGTGAGTTCTGCGCGCAGCGGCTCTTGCGGTTCTTGTTCGCGGAGGCTGACACCGAGGCGAGCCAGATCGCATTCGCCGTCATGCAAGTCGAGCGCGCGCTCGAGCATGCGGCGCTCGCGACACCACCGAACGCGGGCTACCTGGAACTCGAAGGCCAGCGGTTCACGCGTTTCAGCGACCTGGCAGAGTTCATCGCCGTGAATCAGGAGATGTTCACCAAGAACATCGCGCAGGCGACGTACAACGCGTTCGCGCGCCGTCTCGAGGCCGCTGCGGCCACGTGCGGCCACCTCATCCGCGCCGAGCCGCAGGAGATCGCGGACCGCCACCGCATCGACTGGACGGCGCACCAGGTCAACGTGATCGATCTGCACAACCTGCACGATCGGGCGAAACGCTTCGTGGTGGGCGTCGTCGTCAAGCGGCTCATGGAAGAGAAGGAACGGACCGGGACAGCGGAACCGCTGGTCTTCTTGGTGCTCGATGAGCTCAACAAGTATGCCCCACGCGAGGGATGGTCGCCGATCAAGGAGGTGGTGCTCGACATCGCCGAGCGCGGCCGCTCGATGGGGGTCGTGCTCATCGGTGCGCAACAAACCGCGAGCGAGATCGAGCGGCGAGTCGTGGCCAACGCGTCGTTCCGCGTGGTGGGTCGCCTCGACGCGGCGGAGGCGCAGCGCGGCGAGTACGGATTCCTGACGCAGGCCGCGCGTGCTCGGTCGTCGGTCCTGAAGCCGGGGAGTATGTTCATGCTCCAGCCGGAGATACCTGTCCCCCTCCTCGTGCAATTCCCCTTCCCATGCTGGGCCACGCGCCAGAGCGAGGTGGCGGAGCCGCAGCTCGACACGGGGAGGATTTTCGGCCCGTGAGGACGCCATGAGATTCCTCCACACGGCCGACTGGCACGTCGGCAAGCCCCTGCGCAACCGAAATCGCGACGACGAATATCGCGCGGCGCTGGCGGAAGTTCTCGATATCGCCCGCCGCGAGGCGGTCGATTGCGTCCTCGTAGCCGGCGACATCTTCGACGCATCGACCCCACCTCCCGAAGCGGAGCGTATCGTCTACGACTTCTTCGGCGAGCTCCGTGGCGCCGGTATCAAAGCCGTCGCGATTGCAGGAAACCACGACCACCCGCGACGCCTGAGCGCCGTCGCGAGCGTCCTGCGGATGCTCGACATCCACGTCCGGGGTGAGGTGGCGCGCCCGGAGGACGGCTGCGTGTTGATCGAGGGCCGCGGCGGCGAGGCGGCGGTCGTTGCGGCGCTGCCGTGGGTTCCCGAGCGTAAAGCCGTGCTGTTCGAAGAGATCGCGTCCGCGGAGGCGGGAACGGCCTACTCGCAATACGCGCAGCGCCTGAGCAACGCGATCGGGATCTTCGCGCCTCGCTTTGGTGCCGACACGGTCAACATCTTCATGGCGCACGTGTTCATCGACAGTGCTCTCGTGGGACCCGAGGGGGGAGAGCGCCCCCTTCACACGACCCAGACGTACGCGGTGGCGCCGCAGGCCCTGCCGGGGACTGCCGATTATGTCGCGTTGGGTCACCTGCACCGCCCGCAGGCCATCCCGGCGTCGCCCTGCCGCCACACCTACTACGCCGGGTCGCTTCTGCAACTCGATTTCGGCGAGCGCGACCAGCAAAAGGAGGTCATCGTCTTCGATGCGAAACCAGGGCGTCCCCCGGACGTCCGGCACATCCCCATCTCCAGCGGCCGGCGTCTGCGCGAGGTGCGCGGGACGCTGGAGGGGCTGCGAGCGCAGGCTGACTCCTTCGGCGACGATTTCCTGCGCGTGCATGTCGACCTCGCCGCGCCCGTGCCGGCGCTGGCCGCGCAGGTCCGCGAGTTCCTCCCCAACGCCGTGGACATCAGGGGGCCGGAGCAACAAGCGGCGGGCGACGGAGGTTCTCCGGCTTCGCTGCGAGGCATGACGCCGCTCGAGCTGTTCGAGCGGTACTTCCGGGAGACGCAGGCAGCCGAACTGCGGCCCGAATTGGCCCAGCTGTTCACGGAGCTGCTCGCCGAGCAAACGCTTGCGGAGATGGACTCGTGAGGCCACGCCGTCTGGTCCTCGAAGGATTCGGGCCGTACAAGCGGCGCCAGGAGCTCGACTTCACGCAGCTCGATCTGTTCGCTATCTGCGGGCCCACCGGCGCGGGCAAATCGTCCCTGGTCGATGCTCTCACGTACGCGCTGTACGGCCGCATCTATCGCGTGGGGGACGACGTGAAGTCGTTCATCTCCCTCGACCAAGGCACCGAGAGGCCCCGCATGGTGGTCGAGCTGGAATTCGAAGCGGACGGGCGTCTCTATCGCGTGGTCAGAATCACGGGCACGAAAAGTCCCGCGCAGACGCAGCTCGAGGAATTTCGGGACGGCCAGTGGCATGCGCTGGAGGGAAGGGTGAAGGAAGCCAACGAGCGCATTCAGCGCATCGTCGTCCTCGACTTCGACGCGTTCACGAAGTCCGTCGTGCTTCCCCAGAACGAATTCCACCGCTTTCTCGCGGGCAAGCCCGAGGAGCGTCGCCAGATTCTCGACCAGCTCCTGTCCCTAAAGCTCTTCTCGGACCTCCATCAGCGCGCGAATCAGGAGGCGCGCCGCTGCGATGAACAGGCGACCTTCATTCGCCGGCAGCTCGAGACGACCTACGCCTCGGCGACCCCCGAGCGCCTCGAGGAAGTACGGCGCGCTCTGCAGGACGCGAACGCACGGCTCGCCGACAGACAGGACGCCGTGAAGACGCTCGAAGCAGGCCACGAGCTCGCGGTTGCGCTCCGCCAGGCGGATGAGGCGAGGGCAGCCGCAGAAGCGCGCTGCCTCGCGACGCAGTCCCGCGTCTCGCAGCTCGAAGCGCAGCTGAAGGAGGACACCGCCGCACTGGCTCCGCTCCAGCAGGAGCTCGAGCGCCTCCAGCAGGAGCTCGAAGCCACTGCGTACGACGCGGTCGAGCACCAGCGGCTCATCAAGGCCGAAGGCGTTGCCTCCACCCTCGAGCGGGCGCTCGCGGACGAGCTCACATGGAACGAGCAGGTGCAGAAAGGCCAGGCGAAGCTCGCCCAGGACGAAGCCGCTGAATCGGCGGCGGCCCGAGCGCTCGAGGAGGCCGACCGTCGCGTCGAAGAAGCGCGGGCGGCGCTCGACCAGGCCAAACATCACGACATGGCCGCCACGCTTCGGTCCGGCCTGAGGCCCGGGGACCCTTGCCCCGTGTGCGGACAGCCCGTGACCCAGGTTCCGGGAGTTGAAGCCAGTCACCTCGACGCCGCCGCGAAGGAGCTCCGCGAAGCAGAGGCTGCGGCGAAACGGGCGCACGACGAGTACAAGGAGGCATCACGACGGTTCGCGGACACGCGCGCCAAGCTCACGAGTGCGCAAGAACAGCTCGAACTCGCTCGCGGGCGCGTCGCCCAGGAGCGCGCCAATCTCGCGAATCTGGTCGGCGAGGCGCGCGCTGCCTCGCTCGATGCGAAGGCGCTCCGGGCAGAGCTGGAGGAACATGAGCGGCGCCGCGCGAAGCGAGAATCCCTCGAGCGGAGCAGGGCCGAGACGGAGCAGGCCCTCAACGCGCGAAAGGAGCGGCTCGCGGGTGCGAAAGGACAGCTCGCCGAGGCCAAAGACAGCCTCGCGGCCGCCCAGCGCGACCGCGACGCCGCCAAGGCGGCGCTGAATGACGCCCGAACGGCGATGGCCGAATGGATCGAGCGCTCCCGCCGAAGCGACCTCGCGCCACTGCTCGAGCGCGCTTCTGACCTGGCGAAGGCGCTCGAGAACGACCGCAAGGCGGTGCAGCAGGCCCTCGAGGAAATTCGAGTCGAAATCGCCCGGACCGAACAGGAAGAGAAGACGGTCCGGGACGCGATCGAGCAGGCCAAGGGTCTACGCGAGCAGGAGAGTGCCCTCACCGCGCGAGGGCGTCTCGCCAGGGAGCTCGCCTACCACCTCCAGGCGGACCGCCTTCCAGCGTTCATTCGAGGGGAGGCGCTGCGCGCCCTCGCCGCGGACGGAAGCGAGCGTCTCTCGTTCCTGTCAGCCGGGCGGTACACGCTCAAGGTGAGCAAACAGGAGTTCCAGGTCGTGGACCACTGGAACGCCGGAGAGCAGCGCCCGGTGAAGACGCTCTCGGGCGGAGAGACGTTTCTGGCCTCGCTCGCCCTCGCCCTCGCCCTCGCCGAGCGCATTCCCGAACTCGCTGCCGGACACGACACTCGACTCGAGAGCCTCTTCCTCGACGAAGGGTTCGGGGCGCTAGACGCCGAAACGCTCGAGGTCGCCGGACGTGCGCTGGACGCCCTTCGCTCGGAGGAGCGGCTCGTCGGCGTCATCACGCACGTCGAAGAGCTCGCCGACCGGCTCCCGGCCCGCGTCCGTGTCATCAAGGAACCCGAGGGCAGCCGTCTCGAGATCGCGTGAGCGCCGGCGGCTACTGGAACCGCGCCATGCTCGCCGGGATGAAGAATTCGCGCGCCATCGCGTAGAGCTCGCGGCTCACGGTGTGCGTCTTTCCGAGCACATCCGACAGGGGCACGGGCACGATGTCGTCGCCCTTGAGCGCGGTCATCGTCCCGACGTTGCCGGCGTGCAAGAAGTCCACTGCCGCGATGCCGAAGCGCATCCCGATGACGCGGTCGCGGACGCTGGGTGACCCGCCCCGCTGGACATGCCCGAGTACGGTCACGCGGGCCTCGATGCCGGTGCGCGCCTCGATCTCGTCCGCCAGCCGCTGTCCGATCCCGCGCTCGGCCAGCCGCGCGTGTCCGAACTGGTCGACCGGTCCGCCTTCCACCTGACGGGTCTCGAGTCCTTCGATGCGAGCGCCTTCGGCCACTACGATGACGCTGAACCGCCTGCCCTGGAAGCGACGTCGGACGTGCTCCACGATCTCGTCGAGGGTCACCGGCTCTTCGGGAATGGCGATGAAGTCAGCGCCTCCGGCCATGCCCCCGACCACGGCCAGCCAGCCCACGTCGCGGCCCATGACCTCCACGACCATCACGCGGTGGTGCGAGCTCGCGGTGGTGTGCAGGCGGTCGAGCGCCTCTGCGATGACCTGCGTCGCCGTGTCAAAGCCGATGCAGGCGTCGGTGAAGGGCAGGTCGTTGTCGATGGTCTTCGGGATACCCACGACCTTGAGCCCCGCGGCGTGGAGCTTCGCGGCGACGCCCAGGGTGTCATCACCCCCGATGGCAACGAGCGCGTCCAGCCGGTAGCGACTCATGTTCTCGAAGACTTGAGCCATCTCGGCTTCACTGCGCGCCGGATTGGTGCGGGAGGTGCCCAACACCGTGCCGCCCACATGCAGGATGCCGCGGATGTCTTCGACCGTGAGCTCGAAGACGTTCCCATCGCCGAGCAGCCCTGCCCAGCCGTGGCGCACGCCGAAGACGTCGTCACCGTACGCCCAACCGCGCTGCGCCACTGCGCGAATGGCCGCGTTCAAACCGGGGCAGTCGCCCCCGCCGGTGAGCACTCCGATGCGCATGCGCACCTCCTTCGGGCCCGCTTGCGGGCGAATGGTCAGCGTCGCGCGCGATTCCATACCCGCGAGTATCGGCTCGCCGCGGCGGACCGCACGCTCTCGATCCAGCTTACTCCCGAAGGTGAATTCCCCTAAAGGGCGCGGCGCCGTCCATCACCGCATCCGCGGGTCGAGCGCGTCCCGGAGGCCATCCCCCAAGAACGTGAAGCAGAGCATCAGCACCGCGATCGTCGAGGCGGGGAACACGGCGATCCAGACGTTGGTCTGGATGTAGGTGTACCCATCGGCGATCAGGCGCCCCAGGCTCGCGGTCGGCGGCGGTAGCCCGAAACCGATGAACCCGAGCACCGCCTCGGCGAAGATAGCCGTGGGGATTCCGAACGTAACCGCGACGATGACCGGCCCTAGGGTGTTGGGCAACATGTGCTGGAACACGATGCGGGCGCGAGAGGCACCCAGCGCGCGAGCAGCCACCACGAAGTCACGCTCCGCGAGGGACAGCATCTGCCCGCGCACCAGGCGCGCGATCGTGACCCACCCCACGAAACCGATGGCCACGATCATCTGGAGACGGTCGTTCCCCAGAATCGGCCAGTCGCGCCCGGTGAGCACCGCCCGCAACAAGATGATGAAGAGGAGGTCGGGAAACGCGTACGCCAGGTCCGTTATACGCATCAGGATGTTGTCGCCCATCCTGCCGGTCAGCGCCGCCGTTCCGCCGATGATGATGCCCACGATGAGCACCAGCACCTGGACGCCGAGGCCGATCTGCAGGGAAATCAGGGCCCCCTGGAGCACACGGGCCCAGTTGTCGCGCCCCAAGTTGTCCGTCCCGAAGAAGTGGTCGACGGAGGGGCCCTGGTGCAGCGCATCGTAGTCCTGGTAAGCGGGATCGTACCGACGCACCGTGTCGACGTAGTTCCCGGCGACGGCCAGCGTCGCCACCACGATGAGGACCGCGAGCGCCGCGATGGCGAGACGGTTCTTCCGAAGGCGGCGGAAGGCATCGGACCACAGCCCGCGCATCGGGTGCGCTTCCAGCGCCTCGGGTTCTTCTCCCAGCGTGAGCACGCGCGCTTCGGCCATCTCAGTACCGGATCCTCGGATCGACGTAGGCGTACAGGATGTCAACGACAAGGTTCGCCACGGCGACCACGGTCGCGTAGAACAGCGTCGTGCCCATGATGATGCCGTAGTCCCTCACGAAGACGCCGTCCACGAACCGCCGGCCGATGCCATTGATCTGAAACGTGCGCTCGATGATGAACGACCCCGTGACCAAGATGGCGAAGATGGGGCCGAGCACCGTCAGCACAGGGATCATGGCGTTCTTGACGGCGTGGCGCAGCACGACGGTCGTCTCGCGCAGGCCCTTCGAGCGGGCGGTGCGAATGTAGTCCTGTTGGAGCACCTCGATCATGCTGGCCCGCGTGACGCGCGCGATGTACGCGGCCGGGAGCGTGGCCAGGGACGCCACCGGCAGCACCATCTTCCGATAGTTGCCCAGCTCCCAGCCCAACACGTCGAACCACCCCAGTTGCACAGAAAAGATGATGACGAGGAACGTGGCGAGGATGAAGTTCGGCATGGCGGCGCCCACAGTGGCGAAGAACACGCCCACGTAGTCCATGACGCCGTTACGGTTGAGCGCCGAGACGATGCCCAGTGTCATGCCCACCACCGTCGCCGTCACGAACGCGAACAGGCCTACCTGGAGGCTGACCACGAAGCCCTCCCGGATGATCGAGGAGACCTCGCGGTTGTTGCGATAGGAGATACCGAGGTCGCCCCTGAGGAGCCTCCACAAGTAGTCGCCGTACTGGGCGTAAAGCGGCTTATCGAGGCCGTAGCGCGCCTCGAGGTTGCGGAGCACCGTCGGTGGAACCTCCTTCTCACGATCGAACGGACCACCGGGGACCGCATGCATGAGCAGGAACGTCACCGTGGCGACCGCCCAGAGGAGCGGAATCATCCACAGGAGGCGGCGAACAATGTACGCGAACATCGATGCCTCACCGGCCAGCGTACGCCACGGCCCACGCCGTGACAATGTGGCGGGGGTCCCTCATCGCTGAGGAGACCCCCGCCGACATTCCTTCAACTCAACGCTGCGTCACTCCGCCGCGATGCCCCACGCTTCGGCGATCCAGTCGCCCGGCTGGACGGCGTCCTGGCCCGACGTGTTCTCGCGCATTCCGACCACGTATGGCTTCACCACCCAGTGGTTATTCTCGTGCCAGTACGGAGCGATGCCGCACACGTTCTCGATGATGAGTCGCTCGATCTCTCGGTACTGCTGGAGGCGCTCCTCGTTGTTCGTGTTGAATCGTGCCTTTTCGACCAGGTCATCGATCTCCGGCATGCTGCAGTTGTAGTTGTTGAGCGTGCCGTTCGTGTCGAAGAGCCCCAGGATCCAGTTCTCGGGGTCCGGGTAGTCCTGAATCCAGCCACCCGGGAAGAGCTGGAACTGCTGGTTGGTGAACCGCGATGACCGCGTCGACGAGTCGACGACTTCGATCTCCGTGTCGATGTTCAACACTTCCTTGAAGTTCTGCTTCAGGAACTCGCCGGTCGCCCTGGCTGCAGGCGAGTCGCCGACCAGGATGGTCAGCGTCGGAAAGCCCTGACCGTTCGGGTATCCGGCGTTCGCCAGGTGCTGCCGCGCGGCCTCGGGGTCGAAGCCGATGACGTCGTCGTAGGTCCCGATCGGCACGCCGGACGTGACCTCGGGAATCCAGCTCGTCGTTGGCTCGTTGGCGCCCTGCACGACGACCTCGTTGAGCTTCTCTCGGTCGATCGCACGCGCGAGGGCGAGCCTGACCTCCTTGTTGGCCAGCGTGGGGTCCTTGAGCTGCATCTCGAGGCCCCGCGTCGAAGGCTGGAGCGTCTTGATGTACTCGTCGGGGAACTCCTGGACGATGGTCTTGAGCTGCGTCGTGTCGACATCAGCCTCGTCCAGCTCGCCTGCCCGGTACGCGTTCATGGCGACCGCGGCGTCATCGATGAACCGAATGGTGAGCTTGTCGAGCGTCGGCTTGATCTCGCCCACCCAGTTCGGGTTGGGCACGAGGGTCACGTGATCCTGCTGGACGTACTCCTGCAAGATGTACGGTCCGTTGTAGACGAGCTTCGACGGGTCGGTCGGCCACGGGTCGCTCGTCGTCTGGAACAAGTGCTTGGGCGCCGGGAACGTCATCCACAGCGACAGGATAATGGTGAAGGTCGGCTGCGGCTGCTGAAGCTTGATCTCCAGCGTGGTGTCGTCCAGCGCCTTGACGCCAATGGCATCCTCCAGCGCTTGGTCGAAGCCGGCTTCGTTGGTGAAATGGGCGTCGCAACCCACCAGGTTCGTCAGCACGTACTGGTACTCGCCGGCGTTCTCGGGGTTGCAGGTGCGCTTGATCCCGTACTCGAAGTCAGCGGCCGTGAGCGGCGCGCCGTCGGACCACTTGAGTCCTTCCTTGAGCTTGATCGTGTACGTCGTCCCGTCTTCCGAGATCTCCGGCATGTCCGCGGCCATCGCCGGCTGCGGCACGTTCTCCTTGTCCATCGTGTACAGGCCGCGCCAGATCATTCGGTGAAGGGAGATGTCCTGCGCAAAGCTCGAGAAATGCGGATCCAGCGACTGGAACTCGAACCCGTGAACGGTGAGCTCACCGCCTTGCTGTCGCTCGCGTTCGCCGGCCGGTTGCGTCGCTTGCGGCGTCTCCGCCGGGCCGGCGGTGGCAGTCGGCTCCTCTTCTTCCTCGCCCCCGCCGCACGCCGCGGCGGCGGCGAGCGCTGCCAGCGTTACCGCCCCCAGTAGAACGGCACGCCATCCGTGGCGTCCTCCAATCATGCTATGACCCCCCTTTCCTACGAAAGCCTGCGGCTGATGGGGCAAAGCGTAGCCCCATCCGGCCGCGATTGCAACCGAAGCTCACCTCTCGAACCCACCTTGCCGCGCAATGAAAGCGAATCAGGCGAACAAGAAACTCGTCGCGTTTTCGACCAGCTCGAAGAGATGCCGCGGATAGAGCCCCACGTACATCATCGCGATGGCGAGCCCTGCCGCAAGCCCGTTGACGCTCAAGGGAACGGCAACCCGACCCGGGGCCTCGGGTTCGACGATGTAGAGCTGCTTGATGACCTGCAAGTAGTAGTACAGCGACACCACGCTCATCACGATGCCGATGACAGCGAGCCACAGGTATCCCTCCTGCGCACTCGCCTGGAACAAGACGAACTTCGTGAGGAAGCCGGCGAACAGTGGCATCCCGGCGAGCGAGAACAACGCACCGGCGAGCACGGCGGCGAGCAACGGCGCCCGCTCCGCCATCCCCCGAAAGTCCGCGATGTCTTCCTTCCCCGTGAGCACATGCCAGGCGATGATGACGGTGAACGCCGCAACGTTCGTGATCACGTAGCCCGTCATGTGCAGGACGATCGCGCTCGCCGTGACTGGCGTCAGGGCCGCGATGCCCATCAGCATGTAGCCGACTTGGCTGATCGACGAATACGCCAGCAGGCGCTTGATGTTCTTCTGCTGAAGCGCGACGAGGTTGCCGAGCACGATCGTCGCCGCCGACAGCCCGGCGATCATCCAGTCCCAATCGTCGATGACCGGCAGGAGCCCTGCCGCGAAGAAGCGCAGAATGAACGCGAACCCGGCGGCCTTGGACGTCGCCGAGAGGTAGGCGGTGATCGGCATCGGCGCGCCCTCGTACGCATCGGGTGTCCACATGTGGAAGGGCACCGCCGCGACCTTGAACCCGAGGCCGGTCACGATCAGCACCAACGCGACGATGAGGCTGAAGTGGAAGCCGGAGGTGTCGGCGCTCAACGCTGTGGCGATGTCGCCGTAGTACGTCGAGCCCGCGAGCCCGTAGATCAAACTCATCCCATAGAGGAACAGCGCCGATGAGAAGGCCCCGAGCAGCGTGTACTTCATGCCGCCCTCGCTCGAGCGCAGATCGCTTCGGGTGATCGACACCAGGACGTAGAGGCAAAAGCTCAGGAGCTCCAGCGAGATGTACGCGGACAGCAGCTCGCGGGAGGCTGCCATGTAGATCGCTCCGATCGTCGACAGCACGATCAGACCGTAGTACTCGCCTTGGTGCCGCACCCGCTCCCGCACGAAGTGCGCCGAAGCCAGGACGATGGCGGCCGCTGTGGCGATGAAGAACACGCGGAAGAAGGTGGTGTAGTTGTCGACGTAGATGATGTTGGCGAAGACCGCATAGTCGTCGACCCACGCCAGCGCTGCGCCGAGCGCGCCCACGAGGCCGACCACGGTCAGGTACGGCAGCCACTCTTTGCGGAAGCGCGGGACGAAGAGGTCCAGCGCCATGACCAGGGCCGCCAGCCCGGCCAGCAGGAACTCGGGGATGAGGAGCGAGTAGTCCAGGTTCAGTTCGCCGTTCATGACACTCCAGGCAATCGGCTCACCGTCTCCGAAATCCGGTCGACGAACGGGCTCGGGAACAGCCCCATGAACAGGATCATCGCGATGAGCAGCGCCCCCGCCGCCTGTTCGAGCGGCGTCATCTCCGTGAGCTGGTTCCAGCGTTCATTGAACGGACCGAAGAACGCCCTCGCGAACATCCGGAAGATGTAGACGGCCGTGATCGCCGCCGCGAGCACACCCAGCGCGCCGAAGGCCGGGTACGTCCGGAACAGCCCGACGAAGATGTTGAACTCCGCGACGAACCCCGACAGCCCGGGCAAGCCCACAGAGGCGAGCCCCGCGATCACGAAGTAGGCGGCCCACCGTGGCATGCGATGGGCGAGACCGCCGAACTGGGTCATGTCCCGGATGTGCGCCTGGTCGTAGAGCGCGCCCACCATGGCGAAGAACAGGCCCGTCATGACCCCGTGGGAGAACATCTGCAGAGCAGCGCCGTTCAGCCCGACGGGATTCAGCGTTGCGAGGCCCAGCAGCACATAGCCCATGTGACTCACGCTGGAATACCCGACCATGTACTTGAAGTCGTGCTGGGCGGTGGCGGCGATGGCCCCGTACAGGACGTTCACCGTCGCCAACACGATGAGCGCCGGCATCCAGAACTCCGCGCCCTCGGGCAACAGCTGAATACCTAGGCGAATGATGCCGAACGCGCCCAGCTTCATCAGCACGCCGGCGTGGAGCATCGAAACCGCCGTCGGCGCGGCCACGTGGCCATCGGGCGACCACGTGTGGAACGGCCACAGGCCTGCGAGCACGCCGCAACCGATCATGAACAGCGGGAAGACCACCTTCTGGAAGTCCTCGTCGAACTGGACCTCGTACAGCTTCACGAGGTCGAAGGTCCCGATATTGGCCTCGTGGAAGACCGCGATGATGCCCGTAAAGATGAGGATGCTGGCAGCGACCAGCATCACGGTCAGCTTCATCGCGCTGTATTCCTTGGTGCGCGCGAACGTCGGGAAGATGGACGACGCTCCCCAGACGCCGATGAGCAGATACATGGGGAGCACCGCGACCTCGTAGAAGAAGAAGAAGGCGAACATGTCCAGCGCCTGGAACGTTCCGTAGACGCCCGACACCAGCACCCAGTACAGGATGAAGAAATCCTTGTTGCGGTTCTCGATCTTCCAGGAGACGAGCGCGCCTGCGAACGCGACGGCTCCGGTCAGGAGCACCATCGCGACGCCGATGCCGTCGACGCCCAGGTGCAGGCTGATCCCGCCTTCGTCGAGGAACGCGACGTTCTCGATCCAGGGCCAGGTGATCTCGAACTGGTACGGGGTTCCGCTGTCGAGCTGGTAGGCGAAGAAGATGTATGTGGACAGCGCGAACAGCACGAACCCGATCGCCACGGAGATCCATCGAACCGCTTGCCGCTGGCCTCCCGGCACCAGGATCAGGGCCGCGGCCCCGAGCAGGGGCACGGCGATCGTCGCGACCAGGAATCCTCCGCTGTGCATCGTCTCGCCTTCGCTACGTCCGCATCGCTAGGCCGATGATCGCGAGCGTCACCACACCGACGACGATGGCCAGCGCATAGTTCGGTAGCTTGCCCGTCTGCTGGAACTTGAGCAGCCACCCGGCCAGGCCCGTCGCCTCGGCTGTCCCATTGACGCCCGTGTCGTTCACGATCACGCGGTCGAACCACGCCATCACCCGTCCGACCGCCAGCACCACGTGGTCGATAGCCCACTGGTAGATCTCGTCGAAGTAGAACTTGCGATACGACGCCTGGTACGCCTGGGGGAACAGTCGCGCGAACTCCTTCGCTGGGCGCTGTTCGCCCGTCCAGATGAACCACGCAGCGGCCAGGCCGCCACCTACCGTGAACACCGAAACGAGCGTGATGACCGCGTCGAACTCGTATTCGTGCGGGTGTTCGAAGAAGACCACTTCGCCGAACCCGCCGGGGAAGCCCAGCGCCGTGCCCACACCATCGAAGACCACGAAGCCACTGACGACGGCGAGCGCCCCGAGCACGACGAGCGGGATCGTCATGGATGGCGGCGACTCGTGGGCGTGATCGAACGCATGCCTGTCGCGCGGTTCACCCAGGAACGTCAGGATGAACAGACGCGCCATGTACATCGCCGTGATGGGCAGCGTCGCCACCAGCGCGGCCAGCAAGAGCTGATTCCACTCGCCCTTGGCAGCCACCAGGATCTCGTCCTTCGCCCAGTACCCGGAGAACGGAATGAGGCCGGCCATGGCGAGCACACCGATGAGGAACGTCCACGTCGTGACGGGCATCTTGCGCGCGAGCCCACCCAGGCCGTCGACTTCCTGACGCTCCGTCGCATGGATGACGGACCCCGAACCGAGGAACAGTAGCGCCTTGAAGAAGCCGTGCGTGAACAGGTACAGCATCGCCGCCGTTGGCGAGCCCAGGCCCAACGCCACGAACATCAGCCCGAGCGAATTGATGGTCGAATACGCGATCACCCGCTTGATGTCCCGCTGCGTGAGGCCGATCGAGGCGGAGAGAATCACCGTGACGAGGCCGATGCTCGTGACGAGCTCGGGCGCCCCGTACACGTTCTCGAACAGCGGCAGCGTCCTCGCCACCAGATACACGCCTGCCACCACCATGGTGGCCGCGTGAATCAACGCCGACACCGGCGTCGGACCCTCCATGGCGTCGGGAAGCCAGACGTGCAGCGGGAACTGCGCCGACTTTCCCACCGCGCCCATGAAGAGCAGCACGACGGCCGCGGTCAGCCAGGTGTCGTTGACCTCGCCCATCTCGACCAGATGGAAGATCTGCTGAACGTCGAACGTGCCGGTCTCGCGGAAGAGGATGATGATGCCCGTGAGCAACCCGACATCGCCGATGCGTGTCGTGATGAACGCCTTCTTCGCGGCCTCGGCTGCCGACCGCCGGTCACTGTAAAAGCCGATGAGCAGGAACGAGCAGATGCCGACCAGCTCCCAACTGAAGTACAGGAGCAGGAAGTTGTCCGCCAACACGAGCGCAAGCATGGACGCCGCGAACAACGAGAGGACGGCGTAGAACCAGCCGTATCGCGGCTCCCCCTTCATGTATCCGAGCGAATACACCTGCACCGCCAGAGCGACCGTCGTGACGACGACCAGCATCACCGCGGTGATGGGGTCGACGAACACACCGAACCGGATCTCGAGGTTCCCCGGCACATCGAACCACTGCACGCTGTTGGCCACGCCGGCGAACTCTTCGACGCCGTGCTCGGCGAGGGCGTCCGTGAGGTCCTTCAGGATCGGGAAGACCAGAAGGAACGAGATGGCGATGCCCGCGATGGCGACGAAGTCACCCTTCCGGGGCAGATACTTCCCGGCGAGCACCAGGATCACGAACGCGCCGGCGGGAAACAGTGGGAGCAACCAAGCGTCCGTCATGCCGGGCATCGCGCGCAGTTACCTCCACACAAAGCCGCCCCGAGCGACCGGGGCGGCGACAACCGGAGTTCGACTCACCATTTCAGCGTGTCCACCTCGTCCACGTTCGCCGTCCGCCGCAGGCGGAAGACGTTGAGCACGATGGCGAGCGCGAGGCCGACCTCGGCCGCCGCGACCGTGATCACGAAGATGGCGAAGATGATGCCGATGAACAGGTCGGGCGAGGTGTATACCGCGAACGCCACAAGGTTGACGGCGACCGCGTTCAGCATCAGCTCGACCGACATCAGGATGAGCACGGCGTTCCGCCGAGCCAGCACACCGTAGACGCCGAGCGAAAAAAGAATCCCGCTGACGATCAGGAAATGCTCGAGCGGGATCTCCTGCTGTACGGTCTCCAGCATCGGCTACTCGGCCTCCTCCTGCCGTCCCAGGATGATGGCCCCGATGAGGGCGACCAGCAGCACCAGCGAGGCCACCTCGAAGGGCACGGCCCACCGGCGGAACAGTTGCTCGCCAATGGCCTCGAAGCTGATCACGGCCACACTGCCCACATCGTTCGGCCAAGCGGTCTCGCGAAACGCCGCAATGAGCACTCCCAGCACCGCCAGCCCCGCCACCGCAGCGATGGGCTTCTGCGGACCATCGAGGGACGCGGGGACGTCCTGCGCGCGCGTGAGAAGCAGCGCGAAGAGCAGAAGTACGGTCACGGCTCCGGCGTAGATGAGAACCTGCACCAGCGCCAGGAACTCGGTCGCGAGCAGCAAGTAGAGTCCGGCGACCGAGAGCAGGCTCAAGATCAGGAACAAAGCCGCGTACACCGTGCTGCGCATCAGCACGACGCCCAGACCGCCGCCGATGGCGCCGGCGGCGATGGCGTAGAAGACGATCTGCGTCACGCTCATTCAGCGACCCAGGGTTCGATCTTCTTCTGCCGGTGCTGCGCGAGCAGCATGCCGAGGTCCATCACGAGATCGGTCCGGTCGTACGCCGACAGCTCGTGACCGGCCCACGTGTTGTTCATCGCGATGGCGTCGAAGTTGCAGACCTCGACGCAAATGTTGCACCGCATACACCGGCCGTAATCGATCCAAAACTCGTCGACAATCTTGCGACGCTTGCTCTCGCCCGTGGCGTGCTTCGGGTTGTCCTTCATCACCACCGTCATGCACTCCACCGGACAGGCGCGCTCGCAGGCGTGGCACCCGGTGCAGAACGGCTCATCAACCTCGTGATCCCAGAGCAGGATGGGAAACGCCCGGTCGGTCTTCGGTAGCGGCCGATGGACGTCAGGATATTGAATGGTCACGGGCTTTCGCAGCATCGCCCGGAACGTCACGCCCATGGCGCGCAAGACACCGATCATTAGGCTGCGCTCCTCACTAGCGCCAGCGGGCGCTCCTCTCGCACGCGAACGGCGGCGTAGGCGATGTAGAACGCGAGCGCCAGACCGCCGCCGGACGTCAGGAGGTACACCCAGTCCGGCCAATCATAGACAACGACGAGACCGTTGAGGAAGATTTGCAGAAACCCCAGCGGGATGAGCGCCTTCCAACAGTAGGCCATGAGCTGGTCCACGCGCAGGCGCGGGAACGTGCCCCTCACCCACATGAAGACGGAGATGAAGAACAACGTCTTCCCGACGATGAGGATGGTCTGCCACCACAGTCCCCAATCGCGTCCCAGCGGCCAGTCCCAACCACCGAAGAACAGCAACGCCGCCAACGCGCTGTAGGAGAGCAGATTGGCGTACGCCGTGAGCTGGAACATCGACCAACGGATGCCGCTGTACTCGATGAACGGCCCACCGACCACTTCCGACTCGGCGGTCGGGATGTCGAACGGCTGCCGTTCGAGCTCCGAAAGCGCCGCCACGAAGAAGATGAAGAACGCGAGCGGCTGCCAGACGATGAGCGGCACACGGCCCTGCCACGTGACGATGTCCACCAGGTCCGCCGTGCCGGTGACGATCACCACCGCCAGCGCCGCGAGGATGATGGGAATCTCGTAGCTGATGAGCTGCGCAGCCGCGCGCATGCCGCCCAAGAGGGCGTACTTGTTGTCCGAGCCCCAACCCGCCATCAGCAGGCCGATGAACGACAGACCTGACACCGCCAGCACATAGATGAGGCTGAGCCGCATGAACGAGATCGCCCAGTCCCGCGTGAAGGGGATCGCGACGAACGTGAGGAACGCCGGCACGAAAATGGCGAACACCGCGAACTCGAACACCCAGCGGTCAGCGGTCGCGGGACGTACATCCTCCTTACCGACGAGCTTGAGCGCGTCCGCGATGGTCTGCAGTAGACCGTAGGGCCCGGTCCGCATCGGGCCCAGCCGCTGCTGGAGGCGGCCAATGAGTTTGCGCTCGTACCAGATGAGGAACAGGACCGCGAGCGTCATGACCAGCACCATGGCGACGAGCCCAACGAGCGCATCCACCCACGGGTTCGGGATGAGGTCGAGCAACGGCATCTAGCGGTCCACCTCGCAGAGCACGATGTCCGTCGAACCCAAAATCATGACCGCGTCGGCGACGAAATGCCCGACGGTCATGTCCCGAAGGGCCATCAGGTTCGAGAAGCAGGACGAGCGAATCTTGAGTCGATAGGGCCGCTCGCCGCCCTTCGAGTAGATGTACACCCCGTACTCGCCCCTCGGCGCCTCCACCCGGCCGTACACCTCGCCCGGAGGCACTCGCAGCCGGCGCGGCATCTTCTCGGGCAGGATGGGTCCGCCGGGGAACTCCTTGATCGCTTGCTCGACGATGCGGACCGACTGCCGCATCTCCTCCAGGCGCACGAGATACCGGTCGTAACAGTCGCCTCGCTCGCCGACCGGTACGTCGAAGTCGAAGCGGTCGTAGATGCAGTACGGATCGTCCTTGCGCAGATCCCAGGCCATCCCGGTCGCACGCAACATGGGGCCCGTGAGTCCCCATTCGATGGCGTCCTCCTTCGAGATGACGCCAATGTCGCGCGTGCGGGCGATGAAGATTTCGTTCTTCGTCAGCAGATCGTCGATGTCCTTGATACCTCGGCGAGCGGACTTGAGCGCGTCGTGAACCCGCTCTACGAAGTTTTCCGGCACGTCCCAGGCCACGCCGCCGGGCCGGAAGTAGGCATACATGAGGCGATCGCCGGTGACCTCTTCGAAGAGGTCCTGAATCGCCTCGCGCTCCCGGAACGCGTAGGTGAAAGTCGTACCGAAGATACCGGCGTCGATCCCGAAGGCGCCCATGAACATGAAATGGCTCGTAATCCGGTTGAGCTCGGCGAGGATGACACGGATGTACTGCGCGCGCTCCGGGACCTCGAGGCCGGCGAGCTTCTCGATGGCCTCCACGAAGCACAGCTCAGCGTGGAACTGCGCGAGGTACTCGGTCCGGTCGTGATACCCGATGCCCTGGCGGTAGTCCATGTGCTCGGACAGCTTTTCCGCGCCCCGGTGCATGTAGCCGATGTGAGGCACCACGTCGACGACCTTCTCGCCGTCCACGGTCAAGACCATGCGGAAGACGCCATGCGTGCTGGGGTGCTGCGGCCCCATGTTCACGTTGACGTCGATGGTCTCGAGCTCGTGCTCGCGTTCGACCGTCATGTGATTACGACTCCTCCGCCTCCGATGGCGCAGCCGTCGGCGTCTCGTCTTCGATCCACAGTCCCCGTCGTTTGAGCTCGGCGATGGTTTCCTCAATGACCCCTTCCGCCGCCGTGGCCTCGAGCCGCTCCGCCTGCCACTCCTCGATGGGGGCCAGCTCCACGTCCTTGCGCAGCGGGTGATGGTCGGTCATGTCCTCCGGCAGCAGGAGCGGCACAAGGTTCGGGTGCCCCTCGAACACGATGCCGAACATCTCGGCGGCCTCGCGTTCGTGCCAGTCGGCCCCCCTCCAGATGTGCGTCACGGAAGGCACGCGCAAGTCGTCCGCCGGAATCCGCGTCTTCAACGTGACGCCGTGGCGATGGGTGTAGGACCAGAGCTGGTACACCACGTCCATGCCCTCGTCCATGTGATCCACGGCCGTGACGAAGCGGAGGAACCGGAGGTCGAGACGCGGATCTTCCTTGGCCGTCCGGCAGACGCGGATCAGGTCAGAACGATCGACGGTGAGGATCACGTCGCGCGCCCCCTGACTCGGCTCGAAGCCCACGTCGGGAAGCGCTTCACGGAAGAGGTCGTAGATCGTGCCCGGCGGGAATGCCGGCGCAGCTTCCGATGCCTTCTGCTCCGGCGCCTTCGCGCTCTCTCCCGCCTTCGCGGCCGGAGGCGCGGGCTCCGGAGCCTCGGGGCCCGTCGTCTGCTGCTCCTGTTCGCTCATGCGCCGATCCGGCTCCGCTCCTCCATGATCTTGTGCTGCAGCGCGATGAACCCGTCCATCAGCGCCTCAGGTCGCGGCGGGCAGCCCGGCACGTACACATCGACCGGGATGATCTTGTCCACGCCCTGCAAGACACGGTCGTAGCGCGTGTACGGTCCCCCGTTCGTCGCGCAGGCGCCCATCGAAATGACCCACTTGGGGTTCGGCATCTGCTCGTACAGCAGCTTGATGGCGGGCGCCATCTTCTTGGTCACCGTGCCCGCCACGATCATCACATCGGACTGCCGAGGCGACGGCCACGGCACGATGCCGAATCGGTCGAGGTCGTGATGCGACATGTACGTCGCGATCATCTCGATGGCGCAGCACGCCAACCCGAAGGTCATGGGCCACAGTGACGACTTCCTCACGAGGGCGAGGATGTAGTCCGCCGGGACCTGCAACACCCCGGGCAGCACCTGCTTGTACAGCGCCTTCCCGGGAACGACCTCCACCGGCGTGAGGCGCTCGGCCTCGCGTTCGATACCCGTCTTCGTGGGCGCGGGCGCCGCCGGCGCTGGCTGCGGCGCTTCGGGAGCGCCGACTGTGGTCTCGGTTGTGGCTTCTACCGCCATTGCAGGACTCCCTTCTTCCAGGCGTAGGCCAAGCCTCCGCCGAGAAGGACGATGAACAGCACCATCTCCCAGAACGCGGTCTCCCCCACCACACCGAGCGACACCGCCCACGGGAAGAGAAAGACCGCCTCCACATCGAAAATGAGAAACAGGATCGCGAACAGGTAGTACCGGAAATGAACCTGCGTGCGGACCCGGCCCACGGGCAGCATGCCGCACTCGTAAGGGGTCCGTTTGCCACGGGACGGGGAGAACGGAGCGAGCAGCCGCGTCCCGATCAGCGCCGTGGCCACGAGAACAATGCCAATAACCGTGCCGAGCAGAACCGCGAGGTAGTTCTCGAGAAGGAACTGCAAGCGCTTAGCTCCTCGGCGGCGACCCAGGCGGGCGCCGTGCAGCCGGGCGCGCCGGCCATCCCGATCGTATCGCCGGGAATTTCGACAGTCAAACCTGTCGTAATCGGGCCCCGTGCTGGGGCCCCGGCCGGCAGGCCCACCGTATGCTAGTGAAGCTCGCGCTTAGGGAAAAGGGGCCAACCGGCCCGTCCGTCCGAATCCAAGACGAACCCGCGGCCGCGGTTGACGAGCCGGTGCGACGGATGCAAAGGCGCTCCCTCAAGCAGGAGCTTCGGCGAGTTCGCGTTCTGCGGGCGCCTCTCCCTGCCACTCGCACGACGCGCAGCGCGCCCTCCCCCGAGCGGCAGCGACCAACGTCCGGGCACCGCAGTTGGGGCACGGCTCGGCGAGAGGCCGCGACCAGCTCGTGAAGTCGCATTCGGGAAAGCGCGAACAGCCATAGAAGGTGCGGCGACGGCCACGTCGCGTCTGCCGTTGCACCACGTCACCCTGGCCGCACCGCGGGCAGCTTACCCCGACCTTGCGTTCGAGGCGCTTCGTCCCTTTGCACTCGGGGTAGCGGGTGCAGGCCAGGAACATACCGAAGCGGCCCCGCCTGACGGCCATAGGAGCGCCGCACTCGGGACAGGTTTCCGTCGTCTCCGGCATCGCTTCCTGCGCTTCTTCCTCGACCGGGCGCGTGTTCCTGCACTCCGGGAACCCCGTGCAGGCCAAGAAGCGCCCGAAGCGACCCCACCGGAGGACCATGGGTTTCGCGCACTTCTCGCAGGCCTCACCCGTCTCCTGCACCACCTTCGGTGCCTTTGCCGCCCGCGCGAGCGCTTCCTCGAGGGGACGATAGAACTCCTCGACGACGGGCTGCCAGGCTCGTTCGCCCCGCGCGATGTGGTCGAGGTCCTCTTCCATCTCCGCCGTGAAGCCGACGTCGACGACCGAAGGGAACTGCTGCACCAGCAGGTCGTTCACGACGATGCCCAGGTCCAGCGGCTTGAGCGTTCGCCCCTCGCGGGCCACGTAGCCGCGCTCGATGATGGTGGAGATGATGGGCGCATACGTGCTCGGCCGGCCGATGCCGTTCTCTTCGAGCGCCTTGACCAGCGTGGCCTCCGTGTACCGGGGCGGTGGCTCCGTGAAGTGCTGCTCCGGTGTGACGTCACGGACCTCGAGGGTGTCGCCCTGGGCCAGCGCAGGCAGGCGCGCTTCGTCGTCCTCTGCCGAGCCGTCGTCCTTTGTCTCCTGGTACACGGCCCGGTAGCCGAGAAACGCGAGGACGCTGCACGTCGCCCTGAGATACAGCGGATCGCGTGGGTTGTCCCGCGGCGTCGCCTCGACCTCCACCGTCGTCTGGTCGTACACCGCGTCTGCCATCTGACACGCGACCATTCGCTGCCAGATCAGCGTGTAGAGTTTCAATTGATCCGCTGTAAGCCAGCGACGCACCGAGTCCGGCGTTCGGGCAACGGACGTGGGTCGGATCGCTTCGTGGGCCTCCTGCGCCCCCTTGGTCTTCGTCTTGTAGACGCGGGGAGAAGGCGGCAGGTACGACTCGCCCCATTGCTGCGCGATGACGTCGCGCGCCTCCTGTCGCGCCGATTCCGCCATGTGCACCGAGTCCGTACGCATGTACGTGATGAGCCCGACGCGTCCGTTCCCGGCAACGTCCACGCCCTCGTACAACTGCTGCGCCAGCGCCATCGTGCGCTTGGCCGTGAAGCCGAACCGCCGCGACGCCTCTTGTTGAAGGGTGCTGGTCGTGAACGGCGGCTGCGGCCGACGCCGCACCTGGCGCGTCTTGACGTCCCGGACGCGCACCGAGGCGTCGCGAAGTTCCGCTACCAAGGCCGACGCCTGCTCCTCGTTCGGGATGTCCAGCTTGCGCTGGCTGGCCCGGCCGTAGAGCCGCGCGGTGAACGTGTCCGGGGTGCCGGGCTTCGCCAGTGACGCATCGATGGTCCAGTACTCTTGCGGCTGGAACGACTCGATCTCCCGCTCGCGCTCGACGATCATGCGGAGCGCCACCGATTGGACCCGGCCGGCGGAGAGCCCCCGGCGGATCTTCTGCCAGAGCAGCGGGCTGATCTTGTAGCCGACGAGCCGGTCGAGCACCCGGCGCGCCTGCTGCGCCTCGACGAGACGCTGGTCGATGCCGCGGGGGTGCCGGAAGGCCTCGGTCACCGCCTGGGGCGTGATCTCGTGGAACACGACGCGACGGTAGCGGTTCGGGTCGAGTCCGGTCGCCTGCGCCAGGTGCCACGAGATCGCCTCGCCCTCGCGGTCGGGGTCGGTCGCCAGATAGACGACGTCCGCGCCGTCGACGGCCTCCTTCAGCTTCTTCACCACGTCACGCTTTTCGGGCGGCACCACGTAGCGCGGCTGGAAGCCGTGCTCGATGTCCACACCCAGGGCGGACTTCGGGAGGTCCCGAATGTGTCCCACGGACGCGCGTACGTCGTAGGTCGGTCCGAGAATCGTCGACAGCGTCCGCGCCTTCGCCGGCGATTCCACGATTACCAAGCTCTTGGTCTTCTTGTCGTTCGTCACGTGTCCGTCCAACGGGAATCTTGGTCTCGCGCTTCGTCAGGCCCGGTAGGCAACCGGCGCCTCGCGCGCCTTCACGTAGTTCATGTGTCCGACCTGGCGCACCAGGCCCTTGAGTTCCAGCATAGCAAGCGCGGAACTGACCGTCGCAATCGGGAGCCCGCTCTCGCGCCTGACCTCATCAATGTGTATCGGCTCCTGCGACAGCAACCGCAGTAGGACACTTTCGGTATCGTCGGCCGGGACGATTTCCGCCATTTCGATCTGGTGCCCGACCATGCTCAGGTTCAGCTCCTCGAGCACGTCCTCCACCCGCATCACGAGCTTGGCTTCGCCGTCCTGGATCAGCTTGTTCGTACCGCGCGAGCCCGGCGAATAGATCGACCCGGGTACCGCGAACACCTCGCGGTTTTGCTCGAGGGCCCGGCGTGCTGTAATCAGGGCCCCACTGTCTACGTCGCCCTCGACGACGAGCACGCCCAGGCTCATGCCGCTGAGGATGCGATTCCGCCGGGGGAAGTACTCGCTCCTCGGCTGTGTCCCCGGCGGATAGTCGCTGACGACGGCGCCCCTCCGCGCGATCTCCTCTGAGAGCCGGCGGTGCTCCGGCGGGTACACCAGATCGAGACCACAGGCCAGCACGGCGATCGTGCGTCCACCGGCGTCGAGCGCCGCACGGTGCGCGAGGGCATCGATCCCGCGCGCGAGGCCGCTCACTACCGTCACGTGACTCCGGGCCAGGTCCGCCGCGAACTGTTCGGCGGCCTGCCGCCCGTATACGCTCGCGCGGCAGGTGCCGACGATGGCCACCGCCCACTCGTCGGCGGCTGTGAGCTCGCCCCGAACGTACAGAACTGGCGGACGGTCATCGATCTCCCTCAGCCGGGGCGGGTAGCGCTCGTCGTGCCACGTCAGTGCGGCGATGCCCGCGCGTTGGAGGCGGTCGACTTCGGCCTGCGGGTCGATATCATCACGAGCTTGCAGGAGGGCCTTGACGCTGCCGTGATCGAGGCCAGCCGCCGTCAGGTCGGCAGGCGAAGCCTTCCACGCTCGCTCGAGACGCCCGAAGCGCTGCTCGAGGAGGGACACCCGCACGCGTCCGAAGCGCGGGATACGCCCGAACGCGAGCCAGTAAGGAAGATCCGCGGGGTCGTAGCTCATACCGACGCTCAAGGCAGCACCGGTGACGCCGCGCGCCGCGCCAGGAACAGCCCGGCGAACGGCAGCCCGCGGATACCTCGCCGCGCGAGCAGCAACACGGCGACCAGGAGCGCGACCCGCAGCGCGACCTCTTGGGGCGACGGTTCGACCGGCACCCAGCGGGCGCCGCGGTCGGAGATCTCGATGAACCCCGCGGGGCTCATCCTGCCGCCGCCCCCGCCACCACCGCCGCTCCCGTAGCCTTCGCGCGGCTCTTCTCCCTGCGCCGTCTGCTGACGCTGCACGCCACCACCACCGCCCCCACCGCCGCCGAACGCGAGCCTGACCGTCGCAGCCGGAATCACGGTCACGCCGTTCCGACTGACCGGTTCGCCGTACACCGTCTGAATCGTGAACTGCCCGCGGAATCCCTCGATCACCGAGCGCAAGATCCGCGCAGCCACAGGTTCATGGTCGTTCATGGAGCCTCCCTTCTCGCGTTCCTACGAAGCTCGGACCGGGCGCCTGCGCACGGTGACGCGCTCGCCCGGCTCGATGACGCCGGTGGCCACCACCACGGCCAGGACGCCCCGCCGGCCGTAGGCGGCCCTCACGATGTCCGGGTGCCAGACCTGGAGGTTCGTGCAGGGGTTGTTTTGTCCCGTCACTTCCAGCACGACCCCACCTGCGAATTCGAGGACGTCGCCCGCTTCGAGCCATGCGAGGTCGCCGAGCCCTCGAACGAGAACGTTCTCTCCGAACCCACCGGGCGGGATGGAGCACCCCAGTTCGGCCTCGATACTTTCGATGGCTTCGGCCGCGACGACCGTCACTTGGCGCCGATTCGGCTCTGACTCGCCGTGGCGGTTCACGCGTGTCGGGCCCGCGTGATAGTCGCCCTCGACGCCGTGGTCACCGATCGTCACGCGCTCTCGGGGCCACTTGGGTACGCCACCGTCGGGACTCGAACAGACCGCGATGACCTGCCCGACGGTGCTTTCGGCGGGCATGGCGCCTCCTTCCGGTAGCCCGCAGCATAGCGGACGGCTGCCCGCCGGGCGCAAGTCGGGCCTCAGCGCCGCTCGAGAAACCGCCCGATTTCGAACGGCGGCCGTTCGCGGGGCTGGTACAAGGGTTCCGGATACCCCAGCGCCAGCAACGCTTGGGCGACGAACCCTTGCGGCAGGTCGAGCGCGCGACGCACGGCCTCCGGGCAGAAGAGCGGCGCCGAAATCCAGAACGATGCCAGGCCGCGAGCGTGCGCAGCGAGCATCAGATTCTGGAGAGCGGCCCCGAAGCTGTGCATGGCCAGACCCCACTCCGCCTGCCGACGGCGCTCGTCGGGCCACTGGCGAAGTCCGTCACCGACCAGACCGCCCAGGAGCAATGCGGGCGCCCCCATCACCCGAGCGCACGAGCGGGCGAGCAGGGCCTCGATCCGCTCCGGTGACACGCCGTCGCGTTCGAGGTCCGCTCGCCACGCCGCGCCCATGGCTTCCACCAGTGCCTCTCGCGCGTCAGGACCAAGAAGCACGAACCGCCATGGCTGCGTGTGATGCGGCGCCGGGGCCGTACAGGCCAGCGTCACCAACTCTTCGACGAGATCGTCGGCCACCGGCCTGGGCTGAAACGCGCGCACCGAGCGCCTGGTGCGAATGGCCTCGACGGCGTCCATCATGCGCTCGCGGGAAGGATGACATTCAGAAGCTCGCCCGTCGCCCCGCCCGGACGCTTCGCGAACAGCGCCATCAGATCTTCCGGCCGGTCGACGTCGAACGCGATGCGCTCGTTGAGCAGGCTGACGAAGCGCACGCCCGCGGCTTCCGCGGCTTCCGCATGGGCATCGAAGCTGCGGGGACCGAACTGCGGCCGGACCGCGTCCGGCGGCCGCAAGGCGAGCGCATTGGTGCCCCCGTCGTGTGCCCGCACCGCGACCACGCACGGGGCTTCGGTCAAGGCGTCGAGTACGCCGCGCAGGTCGTACGGCCGGACCAGCGGGACGTCGGCGTGCACGATGAGCGCAGTGTCGCACGATTGGCGGCGCATCAGCCACCGAACTGCGTAGGCGACGGCCCCGTTCAGGCCTGACACGTTGCCCGGCTCGAGAAGCGGCACCGCCCCTGCCTCGCGGGCCGTCCAGAGCGCCTCCGAGTCGCGGCTCACAACGGCCACGCCGTCGACGACTTGCGCTGCGGTCGCCACCACGTCGCGCAGCATCGCCAGCGCCAGCCGCTCCCGGTCACGCTCCGAGAGGGTGCCGCCCAGCCGCTCCTTGGCCGACCGGAGGTCCTTCACGGGAATCAGCGCCCATCTCATGGCGACACTCCCGCTGCGGCCAGCACCGCGATGGCGAGCGCGCGCTTCTCGTCAGGCCCACGCATGATTGTGTCGGCGACCACCGCGCGCACACCCTGCCGCTCGACATCGGCTGCGAGCGCGGCGTCGATTCGGTCGATCACGAGGGCATCGAGGAAGTCCGCGTACAACGCGGCAATGGCGGCGGGCGATGGCTCCTGACCCAGCGCGCGAAGCATTCGGTCGGCCGGGCCCTTCAGCGTCCTTCCCCCGACGATCGGACTCACCGCTACGACCGGAGCCGCGGTGTCACGGAGCGCTTCGCGAACGCCGGATACGGCGAGGATGGGCCCGATGCTCACCACTGGATTGCTCGGCGCGACGATGACAGCCTCCGCCTCGTGAATCGCCTGCAAGACGCCGGGTGCTGGGCGGGCGCGATCGGCTCCATCGAAGCGCACGTGACGCACTTCATCCTGCCAACCCCGTTTCACGAAATACTCCTGGAACGAACACTCCCCCGCATCCGTGCGGACGATCGTTCGCAGGCGGTCATCTGTCACGGGCAGGATACGGCACCGTACCCCAAAGGCGCCGGCCACCGACGCTGTGGCCTCGGTCAGGGATCGGCCCTCGTGAAGCAGCGCCGTCCGGTGGACGTGCGTGGCCAGGTCCCGATCGCCCAGCGCGAACCAGGTTTCGTATCCGAGCGCAGCGAGGCGTTCCAGGCATGCGAACCCCTCGTCCCGGAGACCCCATCCCTTCGCCTCGTCCACCATGCCCGCCAGCGTGTACACGACGATATCGATGTCGGGCGACACGTGCAGGCCGAAGAACTCCTCGTCGTCGCCCACGTTGGAGATCACCGTCACGCGAGTGGGGTCGACGACTGAGGTCAGACCTTCGAGGAAGCGCGCCGCGCCGACTCCACCCGCCAGGACCGCAATCATGAGCCTCACACCGCCAGATGAACGACCGTGACGCCCTCGCCTCCTTCGAAAGGCTCGGCGCTCTCGAACGCCCGAACCAGTGGGTGACGCTCGAGCAGATGGCGGATTTCGCGCCGGAGGGTCCCAGTGCCCTTGCCATGCACGACACGCGTCGTCGCCAGGCCCGCGCGGAAGGCGTCGTCCAGATGCCGTTCCACCAGCGGCAGCGCCTCCTCGATGGTCTGCCCACGCACCTCGATCTCCGGCGGCACGGCGGCCGGTGGCGGAGGCGCGACCACCTCCACCCGAAGCCCGCCCTTGACGTGGGGCCGTTGCACGCGCTCGACCTGGTCCAGGCGGATGCGGCTCCGGAGCGGACCGAGGCGAATCTCGACCTCGTCATGCTCGGGCGCTCCCAGGGCCTCGCCGAAGCGTTCCATGCTCCGAATCCACACGAGGTCACCGGCCTGAATCTGAGAAGGCGGTGGGCCGGCCTGGGCCTGACGAGCTCGCGTGCGCTTCGGGAGCGCCCGGCGTTCCACCGCCCGTTTCGCCACGTCTGCGCGAGCCCTCGCCTCCTCCAAGCGGCGCGCGGCGCGCTGGAGACGCTGACGCTCGGCTTCGCGCTTTGCTTCCTCGAGCGCCTTCCGCGTCTCCGCGAGCTCGCGCTCCACCTCCTCGAGCGTCCGCGCGATGATACGTGCGCGCTCCTCCTCGATTGCAGCGAGCCGCTCTTCCAACCGGGCGCGGAGGCGCTCCGCTTCGTCCCTCGCCAGGCGCTCGGTTCGTCGCTCTTCTTCGGCCTCGCGCCGCTCTCGCTGGATCTCGGCCAGCATCGACTCGACCTGCACGTGCTCGGCGCTCAAATTGCGCCGTGCAGCCTCGACGATGGCCGTCGGAAGGCCGAGACGCTCCGCGATCGCCAGCGCGTTGCTTCGACCCGGCAGGCCGATGGTGAGCCGATACGTCGGCGCCAGCGTCACCGGGTCGAACTCGACGCTGCCGTTGACAATGCCTTCGGTGGAATGGGCGAACGCCTTCAGTTCCCCGTGATGGGTCGTCGCCACCGTCACGCTGCCCAGCCGGAGTAGCTCTTCGAGGACGGCCCGGGCCAGCACTGCGCCCTCTACCGGATCGGTTCCCGCCGCGAGCTCGTCGAGCAGCACCAGGCTCCGGTCGTCCGCCTCGCGCAGGATGCGGATGATGTGGGTCATGTGACTGCTGAAGGTCGACAGCGACTGCTCGATGCTCTGCTCGTCGCCGATGTCCGCATACACGGCGCGGAAGACCGGAACCCGGGACTCGGCATCCGCAGGCACCGGCAGGCCGGCGCAGGCCATCAGCGTCAATAGGCCAGCGGTCTTCAGCGCGACCGTCTTGCCTCCGGTGTTCGGGCCCGTGATCAGCAGCACACGATAGGGACCTCCGACCGTGACCGTGACAGGCACCACGTCGCCCTTCAGCAGGGGATGGCGCGCGTTCGAGAGATGGAGCTCGCCCGGCGCCGGAACGAGCCACGCCTGGGCCTCGCCCGGGTGCGGCAACTCATGCGCGCCCATCTCGTCGCCTAGTCGCGCCTTCGCCAGGGCCAAGTCGATCTCCGCGAGAGCTTCGACCGCGGCGACGATGGCCTCGGCGCGGGCGCCGACTTCCGCGCTCAGCCGTCGCAGGACGCGCTCGACCTCTCGCTGCTCTTCGAGCTGAAGCTCGCGCCACTGATTGGCGAGGTCGACGACAGCGAGCGGCTCGAGGAACACCGTGGCCCCTGACGACGACACGTCGTGCACGACGCCCTTCACCTGCCCCCGGGAGTCCGCCTTCACCGGGATGACGTACCGGCCATCGCGCATCGTGACGATGGGCTCCTGAACCCAACCGCGCGCGACGCCGGCCGAGAGGATCTCTTGCAGCCTGCTCATGAGGCGATCGTGGGACGTGCGGATGTCTCGGCGTAGAATCCCGAGCATCGGGCTCGCAGCGTCGGTCACCTCGGCACGCGGGTTGATGCTACGTGTGATGAGTTCGAGCAGGGCTGGCTGTGGCTCGATGCGCGAGGCGACCCCAGCCAGCAGCGGTAGCGCACTCCCGAGACGGGAGAGCGTCCCGTGCGTCTCCCGCGCGGCCGCGAGGAGCGACGCGATGTCGAGCAGTTCCGACGGCTCGAGCACGCCCCCTAACGCGGCCTTGCGGGCGAGCTCCCGCACGTCGCGCGCGCCCTCGACCCCCACACGCGGTTTCATCTCGCGCAGGCGGCGCGCTTCGGCCGTCATCCGCTGGCGCCGCACGACCTCGTCGAAGTCGTTCGATGGGCGCAGCGCCAGCGCCAGCTCCCGGGACGCCGAGAACGAGGTGAGCCGCGCCAGTCGGTCGACGATCTTCGGAAACTCCAAGATTTGGAGCGCGTGTTCATCCATTGCGTTCGAATTGTAACGGACGTACTGCCGCAGCCGCAGAAGATGGCTGGCTTCAGCGGGATGATGCCGAACGCGGCCCGACGACTCGCTCCTGAACCGTCTTCGCCAAGAGGGCCGTGGCGACGAACCGGCCGAAGCCGGAAAGGAAGAAGACCGTACGATACCCCGCGGCGCCGATGAGCGGCCCACCGATGAGCGGTCCAATTGCGCTCGCCACGAAGACGGCTCCCTGCTGTACGGCGGAATAGGTCGCCCGGCGCTCCGCCGGAGCAATGGCGAGCGTCAGATTGAACGTGGCCAGGAGGTTCGCGCCCCACAGCGCGCCCGCCGCCAGGTTGATGAAGATGACGTGCCACGGTTCCGTGACCACCATCCAGAACCAGGGCAACAGGGGAAGCAGCAGCCCGCTAGTGACCAGGAGCCACTTCGCCCCGAGGCGATCGTTCATCTGCCCGATGAGCGGCTGAGCGACGATGCCGCCGATGGGCACCGCCGCCGCAGTGATGCCAACCCAGAGGACGGACGCTTCGAGCTTTTGAACCAGGTAGACACTGAAGAAGGGGCCCGCGAGCATGACGCTCGTGTGGAACAGCCCCATGGTCGCCGTCAGCCAAAGCAGATTCGGGTCCGTCAGCGCACCCGGCCGTGCTTCGTTCGATGGATCGGGCGTCGGCGCCGACGAAACGCCGACCGCCGCTTCGGACGGGATGCGAGCGTAGAAGGCCGTCGCCACGGCCCCGAGCACGAACGCGAGCGCCCAGGCGAGCTGCCACCCCTCGAGCCCACCCACGCGGTGAATCAGCAGGCCTGCGAGTGGCGCGATCACCAGGCCAGCCACCTGCCGGGCGAAGTTCCGGGACGCGAAGTAGCGGCCGCGGAGCCCGGGAGGGACGAACTCAGCGGCGAACGCACTCCAGGCGGGCATGGCGACGCTTCCGAAGAAGCCGCGCCCCATGGCGACCGCCAGGAGCACGCCCAGCGCTGTCTCGCCCGATGCGAACCAGGGCACGGCGACGAGCGCGAGGAACAGCACGCGGCCGGCACCTCCTCCCGTGAGGAGCACGATCCGCTTGTAGCGCCGGCTGCGCTCGGCGACGTGAGCGCCCGGCCACATGGACGCTGCCGCCAAAAGGCCCCCGACCGCGGAGAGCAGCCCGATCAGCCACGTCTCCGCCCCAAAGGCGAGCGCGTAAAGGGCGAAGTACTGAAGCCAGATGGTCTCGCTCGATTCGGCGAAGAACCCGTCCCACCAGAGGTTCCGCATCGCGCGTTCCTGCGCCGGGGTCACCGGTTCGTCGAGGACGGGACGCTGCCGCACGGGGACGGGCGGAGGAACGCCGTCGAACGGGTTGAAGGCCTGCGAGAGTTGACGGGCGCGGCTGCGCCTACGCGGGCTGCGGCGGCCAGCCTCGGAAGCGGGTTCGCCCGACGGGGGGTCGTCGATGTCCGGTGTCATGCGGAGCGCTCCACGCAACCGGGGCCTGTGGCGATCCACCCGTGTGCGGGACGCGTCGTCATTCGTCGAGACGCAGGACCGCCATGAACGCTTCCTGCGGGATCTCGACGTTCCCGACGCGCTTCATGCGCTTCTTGCCTTCCTTCTGCTTTTCCAGCAGCTTGCGCTTGCGGGTCACGTCGCCACCATAGCATTTGGCGAGCACGTTCTTCCGCGCAGCGCGGATCGTCTCGCGGGCGACGATCCGGCCGCCGATCGCGGCTTGAATGGGAACGTCGAAGAGCTGGCGCGGAATGAGCGACCGCAGCTTCTCGACGAGACGGCGCCCTTGCTGCACAGCGTTCTCCCGGTGCGCGATGAGCGACAGCGCATCCACGGGCTGACCGTTGACCAGAATGTCCAGCTTGACCACGTTGGCCGGCGCATAGTGCGAGAAGCTGTAGTCGAGGCTGGCGTAGCCCTGCGTACGGGACTTCAACTGGTCGTAGAAGTCCACCAGGATCTCCGCGAGGGGCACCTGGTATTCGAGCAGGACACGCGCCTCCCCGCGGGCGGGGCCCTGACCGTCGCCTGCCACATCGAGGTAGTCCATCCGCCGATACACACCGCGGCGAGACGTCACCAGCTCCATGACGGCCCCCACGTAGCGGTCAGGGCAGATGATCGTGATGTCCATCCACGGTTCGCGGATCTCAGCGATCTGCTGCGGCGGAGGAAGCTGGGCCGGGCTGTCCACCACGAGCTCGGTCCCGTCGGTCTTCGTGACCTCGTATTCCACGCTCGGAGCCGTGGCCAACAGTTCGATGCCGTACTCTCGCTCCAGGCGTTCCTGCACGATCTCCATGTGCAGCAGTCCGAGGAAACCGCACCGGAACCCGAACCCCAACGCTACGCTGGACTCGGGTTCATAGACCAGCGAGGCGTCGCTGAGCTTGAGCTTGTCCAGGGCATCGCGCAGGAGGTTGTAGTCGTTCGCCTGCTGCGGGTACAGACCCGCGAACACCATCGGTTTCGCCGGCCTGTAGCCGGGTAGTGGTTCAGCGGCCGGCCGCGCGTCGAGCGTAATCGTGTCCCCTACGCGCACTTCGCGGACGTCCTTCAGACCTGTCGCGACGTACCCGACCTCGCCCGTCGACAGTCGATCCGTCTCCGTGAGCGCCGGCCGGAACACCCCGATTTCGAGGGGTTCGACGACGCGCCCCGTAGCCATCAGCCGCAACGACTCGTGCGGGCCGAGCTCCCCGTCGACCACCCGGACGTAGGCGACCACCCCCTTGTACGGGTCGTACTTCGAGTCGAAGATCAGCGCCCGCAGGGGCGCGGTCTCGTCCCCGGCCGGCGGCGGCACGCGTTGCACCACGGCGTCCAGGATCTCTCGACACCCGGTGCCTTCCTTGGCCGAGGCGAAAAGAATCTCGTCTCGCCGGAACCCGAGCGACCGCACGAGCTCATCGGCCACGCGTTCGGGCTCGGCCATCGGCAGGTCGATCTTGTTCACGACAGGGATCATGACGAGGTCGTGCTCCAGCGCCATGTACACGTTAGCCAGCGTTTGCGCCTGCATGCCCTGGGCCGCATCGACAACGACGATGGCGCCTTCGCACGCCGCGAGCGCACGTGACACTTCGTAGGCGAAGTCGACATGGCCCGGGGTGTCGATGAGGTTGAGTTCGTACTCCTGCCCGTCGGCCGCCCGGTACCACATTCGCACCGCTTTGGCCTTAATGGTGACGCCTTTCTCGCGCTCGAGATCCATCTGGTCGAGCACCTGTTCGGCCATCTCCCGCGACGAGAGCGTGCCGGTGAGCTCGAGGAAGCGGTCAGCCAGCGTCGACTTCCCGTGGTCGATGTGCGCGATGATGCAAAAGTTTCGAATGTGTCGCTGATCCATCGCCGGTCGCGCGGCGCAAAGAGCGGCCGCTCCGACGCGGCCGCCCGGGAGTGCGCCTGCTACGCAGTCTAACATCTCGGAACCCGACCATGACGCCTCACGAGGCGTTCCCGTACACTGCTGACGATGGCCGGGACGTCCGCAGCCGCTCCCTGCGCATGAACGACATCTTCATCGCGGCTCTCGTGGCGCTGCTGGTGACCGCAGCGCTCGAACCCCTCAACCTGCGCGTGCTCCGCCGGTTCAACTTCGGCGTTCAGCACCGCCTCCGTGACGACATCGACAATCGGACGTTCGTCGCGCTGCATGGCCGCAAGGCAGGCACGCCCGACGTGGGAGGTGCGCTGAGTGTGGCCGTGGCGACGGTCGCCTTGCTCGCGGTTTGGGAGCCGGAGACGCGCGCGGCCGCAGCCGCGCTCGCCAGCTTCGGCCTCATCGGGCTCATCGACGACATCACCAAGGTGCGGCGCCGACGACGCGGGCACGGCGGCGATCTGGGCGCCCTCCCGAAGCTCGTGATGGAGACGGGCGCCGGCGCCTTCACCGGTTGGGCGGTCTACGCCGCCGGAGTCCGTGAGCTGACGCTCCCGCCGGTCGGGGACCTCAGCCTCGGGGCGTGGGTGGTGCCCCTGACCGCCATCGCGGCCATCGGGCTGTCCAACGCCGTCAACATCACGGACGGTCTCGACGGCTTGGCCGGCATGCTCCTCGTGCTCGCGATGGGTTCGCTCGCGTTAGCGGCGGCATTGACGGACATGGAGCTGCCAGCGGGCGTGGCCCTCATCGGCATCGCCACGCTGATCCCGTTCCTGTACCTGAACCTGTACCCCGCGAAGATGATCATGGGTGACGGCTGCGCCCTCGGCATGGGCGCGCTGCTCGCCGTCACCGGGCTGCTTGCCAACCAAGCGCTGCTCCTCGCGTTCGTGTCGCTGGTCTTCGTCGTCGAAGCGGCGTCGAGCTTCGTCCAGATCGTGGCGCTCCGGCTAGGAAAACGCGTCTTCGCCATCGCACCGCTTCACCACCATCTCGAAGCGATCGGCTGGCCGGAGCCGCGCGTCACCCGCACGCTCTGGGCCGCAGGCGCCGTCGCCACAGCGCTGGGGCTGGGTGTGTCGGCCGCCCTCGGCTACGTGTGAGGCCCATTCAGGCCGCTTCCTCGTGTTCAATGTGTTCCCCTTCGACGATGCGTCGCTGCCCGGGGGACCAGAGGGCCGACAGATCTAGCTCCGCCATGGCTCGCGCGAACGCATCGACTACCTTGGGGTCGAACTGAGAGCCGGCGTTTCGCCGAATCTCTTCCATCGCTTCCTCGTGCGTCATCGCGCGACGGTACGGCCGGTCCGATGTCATCGCGTCGTACGCGTCCACGACGCTGAAGATCCGCACTTCGATGGGTATGCGTTCGCCGGAAAGCCCAAAGGGGTACCCGCCGCCGTCGTACCGCTCGTGGTGATACAGCAGGATGGGCAGCGCGCCCTCCAGGAACCCGATCTTGGAGACCATCAGGCCGGCGAGCAGCGGATGTCTGCGCATCGCCTCCCACTCGCCCTCATCGAGCGAGTCGGCCTTCCGCAGCACATGGTCCGGGACCCCGATCTTCCCCACGTCATGCAGGAGCGCGCCGCGCTCGATGTCCAGCAGTCGCTCCTCGGGAATGCCCATGTGCCGGGCCACCGCCACCGTCAGGCGAGCGACCCGCTCTGCATGGCCTTCCGTCTCCTGGTCCTTCGTATCCAGCGCAGCCATGAGCGCCTTGAGGGTGCTGTCGTAGCTGATCTCGAGCTCGCTGGCGTAGCTCTGAACTTTGCTGAACAGCAGGGCCTGCTCCACCGGCATGACCGCCTGCTCGCCCAGCGCCATGACCATCTGGACCTCTTCGTCGGTGAACGGACGCGACGACTCCCTCATCACCCCGAGCACACCGACGACGCGCTGATGCGCAGCCAGCGGGACGCAGAGTAGCGCCGCGGGGCTCGCGACCGGCTCGTAGCCGAATAGCGGTTGATACGGCCCACGCAGGGCATCGGCAACGACCACCGCGCGCGTCGCGATGACCCGGCGCAGGAACCAGTCGTCGACCTTGCGCCGGTGCTGGGACACGAATCCCTGCGCGCGGTCGTACGTCGCGCTCAGCACGACGTCCGCGCCCTCTTCCTCGACCAGGGCAACGAACCCGAACGCACCGTGCGCAACCGTGGTGGCATCGTGCACCACCCGCCCCAGCACATCCTGAAGGTCGAGCGAGGCGCGCAGGTCTTGGGTGTGGCGGAACAAGAAGGATAGCCACGCGTGGTCTCGATAGACCCTCCTGCTGACCCACCAGTGCAACGGCTGGAGGACGACGAAGATGACGGCGCCGGCGATGCCGGAAAAGGCCCACACGCCCATTCGCGCCGCGGAAGCCGCACCCGCCGCAGAGGACTTCGAGAGGCGCAACTCGACGATCGTGGAGCGATCGCCGTAGTACGCGAGGATGTCCCCATCACGGATACGGACGGCGGTGTCGCCCTCCTTCAGGGCTGGCACAGCCGCCGTGGCGCCCGTGTCACCAGCCGTGAACATCGCGTTCCCCGTGGGACTCAGCAGGCGCACCGATTCCACCGGACCGGCGAGCGCGGCCTCTGTGGCCATGTACAGTTGCGCACCGGCGCGACCGCCTCCTTCGAACGCCGCCGCGATCTGGGGTCCAGCCGACGCAGCGGCCGACGCGCCGGCGGCCTCCAACGCCCGTTGTTCGGCGAGCGACCCACCGAGGTACGCCGTTACCGCGGACAGCGTCACGCACGTGAGGAGGCTCCCCAGGGCGAATCGTAAGTGGACGGGTCGATGCTGGCTCTTCGTCACGGGCGCTCCTGCTTAGGTATCGGCGCGGACGGCACGAGGCTTGATGACGCCCGATGCCGCCCCTGCCTTCGGGTGCTAAGATGGAAGCCGATGCTCGACGAGAAGTTGCAGCGCCTCCGCGACACCATCGCGGGGACTGGGTCGGCAGTGATCGCGTTTTCCGGCGGCGTCGACAGCACGTTCGTCGCCGCGGTGGCGTTCGACGTGCTCGGTGATCGAGCGGTCGCGGTCACGGGCGTCTCCCCCTCGGTTCCTGCATCCGAGGTCGACGAGGCGCGCGAATTGGCCCGGCGCATCGGCATTCGGCACGAGCTCATCGACACTCACGAGATGGAGCGCGATGGGTACGTCCAGAACTCCCCGATGCGCTGCTACCACTGCAAGACGGAGCTGTACGGCCTGCTGGAGCGCTACGCTCGTGAGCACGGCTACGCCGCAGTGCTCGATGGCTGCAACGCCGACGACCTCGGTGACCACCGTCCGGGGCGCGTCGCAGCCGCCGAGCACGGCGTGCGTAGCCCGCTCGTCGAGGCCGGGCTCACGAAAGCGGAGATCCGGGCGCTCTCCAAAGCGCGCGGTCTGCCGACATGGGACAAGCCGGCCATGGCCTGCCTCGCCTCGCGCATCCCGTACGGGACGCCGGTGACCGTCGCAGCGCTCCAGCAAGTGGGCTCGGCCGAGGCGGCCCTCCGAGCGCTGGGCTTTCGCCAGTTGCGGGTCCGACACCACGGCGACGTCGCCCGCATCGAGCTCGAACACGAGGATATGCCGCTCCTACTCGACCCCGACCGGCGAGCTGAGGTCGTGCGACGGGTGCGAGCGGCTGGCTTCCGGTACGTGGCGCTCGACCTGGCCGGGTTCCGCTCCGGCAGCATGAACGAGGCTCTCGCCCTCACGCCCGTGGATCGGCCCGCCTCCTGAATCGCCGCGCACTACCACCGGCTCCCGCCTTCGGCCCATAATGAAGCGTGCTGGAGAAGATTCGCGACCGGGTCCGCTCGTACGCGCCCACACCCATTCCCGATAACGGATTGCCGCGAGCAGCCGTCCTGATCCCCTTGTACACCAAGGACGACGAGCTTCACATTCTGCTGACGAAGCGGACGGATCTCGTCGAGCATCACAAGGGGCAGATCTCCTTCCCCGGAGGTGCGCTGGACAGGGACGACCCGGGGCTCGACGCGTGCGCCCTGCGTGAGACCCACGAAGAGATCGGCATCGATCCGGGCGATGTCACGCTATTCGGCCCGCTCGACGACATGATCACGGTGTCGAACTTCGTGGTCACGCCGTACGTGGGCGCCGTCACCCGACCAGCGCCTTATCCCTTCCGGCCTAACGCGCACGAGGTCGCGGAGATCCTCGAGGTGCCCATTCCCCACCTCCTCGACGAACGCAACCTCATCGCCGAGATGCGCCGGATTCAGGGTCGCGACGTCCCGGTGTACTCCTTCCGTTTCGGTGAGCACATCATCTGGGGAGCGACGGCCCGCATGCTCAAGCAGTTCCTGGACCTGATCCGGGAGTAATCCGGCGGCGTCTCCAGCGCCAGGCGGCGAACGCGAGGGGCCCAAAGACGGCGGAATCGAACGCCGAGTTGATCACGACGGACCGTACGAACTGGCGCCAGCCATGGACCGACGTCGATTCCGCCTTGACGAACACCCACGGCATCGAATCCATCGCCAGGTGGAGGCCGGCGCCGGCCGCCGCCAACGCCGCGTGTCGGAGACGCGCGCGTGAGACCCCGGCAGCGATCGCCGCGGCCAGGACAGGGGCGAGGGGCGAGTGCGATCCGAACCGGCGATGCAGCGTCATCGGATCGCCTTGAAGCGCGAGCCCGGCGGCCAAGTCGGCGTCCGGCAGCATCGCGCCCCCGATGAAGGCCGCAAGATCGCCCGGCTCCTCGAGGCTCATCAGCGTTCCCAAGGCGAGGGCGGCCAAGCCGTGACCGAAGGGCGTGGGCATCGCCTGAGGATTCCCGATCGGACGACAGGATGCAAGCGTGCACCGTTTTGGTGATTTGATCCTCGTTGGTGGGCCAATTGGTGATTTGGTGGGCGAGTGGTCGCGGTTGAAGGAAGGGGCGATTCCCCCGGAGGCGCGTTCCGCCTACGCGGCCAGCTCCCGCAGGTCGTGCTGGGCCGCCCCGCTGTAGAGCCACTGGGTG